>Ga0126342_10006786_pt1 | contig 20366 bp, 22 predicted proteins | sample Cyp1metagenome_FD_92528 | JGI IMG/M metagenome (GOLD analysis project Ga0126342, IMG submission 92528) | Coral microbial communities from Lord Howe Island, Old Settlement Bay, Australia - Cyphastrea 1 metagenome | ecosystem: Host-associated > Invertebrates > Cnidaria > Coral ...
ACTTTGAAACCTGAAGTACATCGATGATGCCACTCTGAAACCCAAAAGTGCATCGATAATTTGAGAAAGGATGGCAAAGTACATCGATGACTTGAGATGAAAACCCAAAAGTGCATCGATGAACTCAAAGTGGAAACCAAAAAGTACATCGAACCAGAGTGATTGAGATCCAAAAGTGCATTGATCAACTGGTGTTTGACCACCAAAGACATTAACGTGGCGTTGGTTATTATTTCCCTTTGTAATTTCATCACAGTAGTGAATTGTACTTTTCCTGGTGGTTTGCCACCCCCAAAAAAGGCCCCCACAACTCATCATTTCTCCTATAGTTTTCCTACATATTTGGTGGATTCCTGGGGCCTTTTTTTGGGGGTGCCAAACCAACCGGAAAATTCCTAGTAGTGAAGACTGTTTGCCTAGTTCCCAGCCAGCCTGTCAAGGGTTCTGCCACATCGACCTCAGCACTTGTGATCTGTCCAGGTTGCTGAATGATCAATTACATGGCTTCCCAGCCAGTGATGATTAGAATGATGGCTTCCCAGCCAGTGATGATTAGAATGATGGCTTCCCAGCCAGTGATGATTAGAATGATGGCTTCCCAGCCAGTGATGATGAGAATGATGGCTTCCCAGCCAGTGATGATTAGAATGATGGCTTCCCAGCCAGTGATGATTAGAATGATGGCTTCCCAGCCAGTGGTGATTTGAATGATGGCTTCCCAGCCAGTGATAATTTGAATGATGGCTTCCCAGCCAGTGATGAAGAGGAAGGTGACAATGGGGACGGCCTAAAGTTTTTTACCTCCGCAGGCCTGAGAACACTGCCTTCAAAGGCATGGCTGGTGCCAAGGAATCGATAATTGACTTGTGCAAAACGAATTGCGGCTGGCCAATCAAAGGCTGGCCTCCTTCCTGATGCCAGGGAAGCGGGTCAATACTCGCATGGCTCCAGAAATGATTGCTAGCCAAGTCCTGCAGAAAGTTTCCCATGCATCTTCCCCAAATAGCATCTTTATTTGGCAATCACTATTAAACAAGATTTCCTTTGAAATGGTCCTCGGATGACATCGGTCCTAAAGATCTTCAAAATAAAGCCCCATTCACCCCATTCACTCCATTCACCCCGGGGACCCCTTTCAAAGGAAAAAAATAGTTATTAGTTTCTGTCTTCCAAGACAAAGGGAACAAAAGGCCATGAGAACAAAACCGCACAAGAATAGGTAACCACTTGAACCTTGAACCACATAATCATTGTTCATCAAACAATCATGCTGATACTTTCATCAGCAGAGTCCTCCAAATATCGCACGGCTCTAGCATAAGGCTGACCATAAGCTGCAGCAATTGCAGTGGCCAATTGGCGACACTGTTTCGCAAATGCCGGTGAATGATTATTTTCATTCCTATAGATTTGCTGCCAAGAAGGTTAGAAAGCTTAAAGCAGACAGGGTCAAATTAAAAGTCATGGCCAGATATCTTTGACTAGGTTAACATTTTATTCACCACATTTTTGCAGAGCTGGAAACATCGACAAACAAAACACACATCCACAAAATCCACTAGAAACCCTTTCTCTGAAGTGAGGGCCAGATACTTCTGACTCGGCCTCATTGTGGACACACAAGCCACTCGGGTGGCGGGGAGAACCAAAAGCGGCTTTTGGGAGAGCTGGCCGTCTGCAATGTAGCGCTTGACAAGGCAAACAACATTCTGAGGATCATGTTGACCACGCCAACTTCCAAAATCCACATTGTTTTGCAATGGCTCCGGCAAGTCTCAGGGCCAAGTCAACAGAACTGTTGTTAACATTCTGTAGCATGTGGGGCCCAAAATCAAAACCCACCTGCCTCAGTGCCTTTGGGGTCTGATTTGTAATAATAATAGTTATGTTTTTGGATGTCAAACTTTAATGTTATTTTGATAATTCTTACTTGACATTACTAAAATAGTTGCAGTGGCTGGTGAATCCAATTTTAAAAGTTTCGGCTTATGAAAACACAAGCGTTTCCCTGGCCTTTGTGCTGAATGAAGAGGAAGCAATGATTTGCTGTCGCGTCAAGCAAAAGCCCACCAGACACAGAAGCACCTTGGGGCGCAAAGTGATCTCGCCAATTGAAAGAGGCATTGAGCTTCGATACATGCAATTCTGTGGTCGCTCCCAACCATGCCCGAAAACCCGGGCGGGAGAGCTCTGCACGCAACACATCACATGTGCTGTCAGCGTCCAGGATGGAATCTGTGCATGCCACACGTCGTGACAACACTCCAAAGATTTGATCCAGTTTGCAATGGGTGTGGGATTTTCGGAGGAATAACATACCTGCCAGCCTCATCTTCCTCCGAGCAATGAGGTTGCTTAGGTATTGGGCTGTAAAGGCGTTCTTCAGTTCACGAACGCAATTGTCACCGATCAACAAAAGTTTTGAAGGCATGGACGTGTTGCGCCCCCTGCATATCAAGCTGACTTGCTCAAGGGTCTCAGCTATGATTTGCAGCACAGATGAGCTGTCATGGCGTGTCGATTCATCCAACACTCGCATTTGCAGGACATATCCTTGGCAGAAAAACCACGTGTGAACCCAGGACGAAACTATTAGTAACTACAACTAGTCAGTGCTTGAGCAACTATTATTAACTACTACCACTAGGAAAATATGTTAGTAGTTAATTTATGTTAATTTATTGCACATTAATCATTATTATGCAGTGCTGGGTTTTCCACACCACAAGATTCCAAAATTGCATTGAAAACAAAACGCCCAACACTGCTGGCAGGTCTTGCCAAATCTGTCAATTTGGGCCAAAAGTCCAAAGCACCAGCATCCATGGACTTTGACTTTTGGCCTCACCAGGGACGCAAGGGATGACGTAGCTCTCAGCTTTGGGTCTCTGGGTAGGCGGAACTTGGACTGGTCCATCCCGTCTACCTGGATAACCAGGAGATCGCTCATGCTGTCACATGCTAGTTCTTGGAGTGTCCAGCAAATGCACCTGTCAGCATACTGATCTGACAAATGCTTGCGGTATTCCAAGACAGTTGCGAGTTTCTGCTCCAAGCTTGCAGCTTTCCCAATCGCATCCTTGAAATGATAGCAAAGTTCACACTGGCTGAACCTGACTTGCAGCTACTCCATGGATTTTGTTCGTGGTATTTTTGATCGTTGAATTTAGGCAAATTTAGCCAATCAAAACTGTTCACAGGTATCGGAAGATAAAGCCACTAACCTTTGGCCAGCAACATGCTCTTCTGCCTGAATTTCAGAATGTCGCTCCATTTCTCCTTATAGATAGAGAGGAAAGTGCTGTACCTTGACATTTGAAAATGAACAAATTCAATTTGTCTGAATTCATTGGATTTTATCTTTGTAACACATTGAAATTGGTAATATTCCCATTGGTTTGGCACCGTGAAGGGGGCTAAAAAAGGCAAACATTTTGCGCCCAAAAAGGGACACAAAAAAAAGAGAAAATCCAAACGGAAAACTACTAATGGGATGTCAAAAGACGACACAGCAGCTGCACCGAGGAGTTGGCGAGTTGCCTGATAGTGGGTATATAAATCTGTCACCGTTCCGGGCGATAAAAACTTGGTGATGGGTTTGCTGTCGCCGCCCTGCAAAGCACTCCAGATTGCACCCTTGGGTTTGTCTAGCCAAATTCTGACATCCTCTGGATCCACTTCAGTGGCTTCCAAATCAATTTCAGCATCTTCCCCCCATTGGGACCGTCCTCTGCGAACAAACCTGCACGGCATCCCGCATGACATTGTAAACTTGAAAAGCAACACTTTGAAGCTTCAAACTTTGGTCAATCAACCTACAAAGCAACCGGGCAGCCTAAAGTCTAAAGTGTAATGATATGTTTCATGGCCCTCCCTGACCTGTCTGGAAGGGTTTCGGCCACTCCCTCATATAGAATATGAAGGAAGGCATTGACTGACTCAGAAGCAGCATGGTGCATGCCCTTGCGAGCCAGCCCAAATCTCATATCAGGCGCCATCTCCAGAGCACGTCTGAATCGGTTGATCCCCATTGCCATGACATTGCATAGGCAAACACGGCCAATCGGTCGGCCCAAGAACGTGAACATAGGTGCAGATTGACCACGGCCAGGCTTTCCAGTGTTGCCAAGCATCATGTGCAACTTAGACAGTTTGGCAAGGGCATCTTCCAAATAAACAAGCTACACTTGCCAACATTCCAACATATTACTGGACCTGGTGTTGAAAATCCAGAAAACATGATGAATCAATCATGCTCAAGGTGAAGGCACAAAAGAGTCTTGCTCGCATTTGGCCAAAGACCAGAACGTGTCCAAAAATCTTTGGCACTCATCTATGTCAAATTGTCGGTAGCAATTCTTCAATGCACCTGAGCTGATGGAAATTCACAAGCATGCATGTGATTCTTGTTTCTTATCAGAATAATCCCAAATAGTCCCCAAACATGTGCCGGAACCAAAGGTATCAAAAGTATACATACAAAAACAATCTTTCCTTGACCAAAGAAACATTTGCATTGGGGCTTTGCCACCAGTGACTGCAATCTGTCAGGCTTCAGGGCAGAATCTTTGAACGATGTAGAGATATGTTTCAAAGTGCTGGCAGATCGTTCAGCTCTCTTGGAATTGTCATATGTACGTTTTTTCTGCTCTGGTTTACTTTCATTTTTCATTTTCTCCAAGAAAGTAGTGCTGGAGAACAGTTTCATAGCAGACCAATCTAGATTCAGCGTAGCTTGTTGTACTTGACCTTCATCGTCATCATCATCATGTTCATGACATGCTTGAGCTTGGGGACCTCTAGTTTGATGAAGTTGTTTCTCTTCAGGTTCATCACCAAAAAGCGTCACAGGCATGGATGCACTGCTGGAAGACCTGGCCTGCTTGTGAGGCCTGGATGTCTCCTCTGGCTCTGCACCGAATAATCTAGGATTGGACGATGTTGACACATTGAATTTGCTGGGCTCCTCCGGCTCATCTTGGAAGAGCCCCATCCAGAAGGCCCAAAAGAGGCACCATAGAGCGAACATCAGCTGTAGCTAAACCATTGAAAAAATATGAAAGTGTTGTGAGTTACCTTGAACATATGATAGCTAGTTAGCATTGTCAACATGGTAAGCGTTGCTTGCAACAAACATCATATCTGTGATTTCATTGCTGCATGCTGCTACCAATGGAAAACAGTTTGGTGGTAGTGATCCAGGAGAGATTTAGCCTTAATGTCTTAATGTTTTCCATGCTGAATTATTGCGGCTTGGGGTTCCAGGACAAAAAGAGCATGCCATCTAAAACATGTGTACTGCTTCACACTGATAACAGTGCCATGTGCATGAACTTCGTTTGGAAGCTGCTTCCAATCTGAGACTGATTGATTGTACCAACGAACCGGTCCGGAGTTCACAAAGTAATTAGCTGAAGACGTGTACTTTTTGGAATCACATTTTATTTTGTCTTAGCAGCTCTCACTTGTCCAACATATGTTTTTCACCGGTGGCTGCAACAGTCACAAGTCGGTGAGGCAAAGCATTGCCACAAGTGCTACGAAGCCGGCGGACGGGAGGTGCATTCCGTTACCAGCTGCCTTACTCAGGGCAGCCTCTGACACGTCCAGAGTTCGTACATCCTTAGATGAACCATGGCATGCTATCTGTGGGATTACAACACCAGGACCATAAGAACAATACCAGGGGCGCCCAAAAAAAAACAGTATATAGACTGAGTCTCAGTTTGGAGTTGGTTGGCCATGCGGGGGCGGCACGGATAACCAAGGGTGGCCAGCATCTCTCTTGCAGTCCACGTGCGCTGTTTTTCACACGACCTGGTCCAGACAAAGGGTAATTTCACGAAACAAAAATGTTGAGATCACGAAAGAGGTCACTACAACAAACTGTCGTTGTTTTACAGTAAACACATGCACACACACACACAATTTAGGTATATATATACATATACAACTTTGCACAGAACAACATATAGCTTCTACTTGCTATTGGGCAAGCGTTCTTGTTGAAAAGATTTTGCATATTATGTCACATAACTGAAAGTTGGATAATATGGGTTCAGCATGATGCGTGAAACAAAAAGACAATCTTGGCTCCATTTGCTGAGATGCCAGATTCGAGTATTTGTGGTGAGAGTCATTAGTGCTCCTTCTCCCGTTTCAGTACGGCATCGATGTTCAGGATTTGAAGCGATATCAAAAAATTGTTTCTCGGGACATTTCTGTCGAAAAGTCGCCAAGTGAGCTCTTTCAGAAGGTGACAGGGTCTCCAAAGTCCGTGCACACTCTGTGACCTCTTTGTCACTTGCACTAAGAAATGCTGACGGTGACATTTTCAATGGGGACCCAAATGGAAGTAGCAGCATCTCAGCAATCTCTTGAAAAGAGAACATGCAATTCCACATCATTTTCTTCTTGTCATAGAGGATTCTCCATGAACGGGTCCGGCTGGTAGGCTCTCCAAACAGTCGCGGAGAGAGCCTGACAGGTGGAGGGCCAAGGCCCCTGGGACAACGCTTCATTTTTTGAATTCATACAACACACCTGAATAAAGCATTGTAACTGAGAACAGACAGAGGTACTTTAACAATGCTTTGCCAGGGAACAAAGCTTGTTGGATTTGAAAGCCAGTCTCAGCAACCAGATATGCATCTTCTCTGTATTCCGGAACGTTCTCATGCACAGACATCTTTGTTTTGGGAATAACAGCTGTGCTGATGTCATGCAACTTTTTGGTGAGTTCGTTATTGAACCCATCCTTTTTTCCCATCCTTAGTTTTGGGTGATTAAGAAGGCCATGACATAAACAGTGATTAAGAAAAGGTCCCCTGCATGTGGTTGAAAAAGAAAACATGCTGAAGCCAAGAGGAGAGGTCTTCGAATGGGAAATGCATGGTGCCCCAATCGCACCAACAGAGTGTTTAGAAAATTCATGTTCACACCTTGCAACATTGAATCGAACACCATTTCCCCAATAAACCCAAAAGTCTTGTTCTATATATAATATATACATATTTTTTTGTGTTCAAACCCCTAAACAAAAAGTGTATTTATCACCTTGGATTTCTGGTCTGAACTAGGCTAGGGGGAATGATTTTTGAGGAAAACAGGAACCACAAACGCATTTCAATAGTTGAAGAGAAATCAAGGTACTCTTGCTGATGGGTTTCACACCAGAAATATCTTCCCAATTTCAGCTTGTGAGGTGACCATGTCTTCCCCCGAGGTTGGAACTTCAAGAGCTCAAACATGTCTGCTGCGAGGCAGGTTTCCCGGAAGTGGGTCGCCAAGATCTGTTTGCAAGGTTTGTTCTTCTCTACCTGGGCCCAAAAGACTGATGGTGAAAACGGCTGCTTAGCAACATACCAATGCCTAAAGCAGGTGGATGAAAAGTGAAAAATAAACACACTTAGAAAATGTTTGCCAAGCACATGCTCAGGAACCATGATGGCATGGTCCAAACGCAATTTTATGGAGAATTTATCCGCAATTGCTGATTCCAGTATCAACAGTGCCTCTCTGAAGCATTCAATGCCTGCAAAAAGGCTGTGGATCCTCCACTGGACATTTCCTGAGATGACAAGAAAAATAATTCTATTTCAAAGCCCTGATATGGGTTTAGGTTGGTCGTTTGGTCCATAATAGTTTGTTTATTGAAATATTCACAAACTTTGCTGACCCAACCCTAGTATCTGAGCTGTTTTCTGACATTGGGCTCCCCCCATAGTTCGCATGCCCTGTCCAGCAGAATGTGCGGCCACTTGTTGATGTCGGACAGGTCCACTGGAGTGGGATATGGACGCTTCCTGAGTGAGCAGCCATGAGATTGCATATGATGGTGATAAATATGTTTTAAAAATATCCTGCAAAACAAACTGTACAATAAATTTCCGATGAGTGACAACTCTGGGCAAACAATGTCACCATCTTCGCATTGAGCAGGTCTTTTTCTACTTCTATGTGCCATGACTATCATGAGCCTTGAGCCAACATCAAACATACAGCTTTCATCATCAAGATCTCAAACTCCCAATCCGTGAATCAAACATGGCAGAAGACGGGTTTTCTCAATATTGTTCTGAAGATCCTTGTCCACAATTTCTACAATTCATATATTGATGGGTAACTAAAATTGCACAATAATACCACTTGAAAAAGGGGCTGGGGGCCCACGCTTGACTGCAGTAGCCCAAAGTGGCCTAATGCAAGTGCGGCTGGGAATCCATACAGTGCAGGTTCAATGAAGTTGGACTGGGAAGTTGTTCACTCTTGGCTGGGAAGCCAACCACACACAACTGGGAAGTTGTTCCTTCTCGGCTGGGAAGCCAACCGCACACACAACTGGGAAGTTGTTCGCTCTTGGCTGGGAAGCCGACCGCACACAACAGCAACCAAACACATGCACACAGACGCAAACTATTCTAAGTAGTCCCACCCTTGTAGAACTCTCAAATATGGCCCCTCAGTGATTCCCAATCAAACTGGGCCTGCTCAGCACCATTCACAATGATACCTCAGGATCCGGCCGCATCAGCAAGCGAACATAGGCAAAGAATTGAATGTGAAAATGAATGGAAGAAAAACAACTGTTGGATGTTTGTTGTGAGTTGACACGAATCTTCTTTATTTGGTCCAGGTTGTTTTCAAGAAAGATTTTGTAACATTTGCAAGTTGCAAAACGCCTTTTTTTGCCCGTGGGTCCGACAATCAACCTGCACCATCAGCAGGAAAACATTCTAAGGTGGCAAGGTGCCGCAGGGTTTCCTGTCTTTCCCAGACATGGAAAAAGGTTGCTCTCACAGCTTAAAAGGTCAACAAACGTCGCTTTCCCAGCGACCACTAGAGTAAACATGGCTCAGATCATAGCCTCAAGTTCCATTTCTGAGAAATGTTTCATTCAAATTGGATCTGAGCATACACCAGTCGTCTACGCTTTGGGACCCGGAAGGTCACGGTGATATCATCCAAATCCTTCCCATCCTTCTGATCCACAACATCATCCACCTTCATCTTATCCGACCTGTCCTGGACACCAAAAAAGATTGAGCATGGATTTTTGAATCCACTGATTGAAAGAACCAAACATCACATGAAACCAAACAACATGGATTTGCAACACCGCGAGAAATGGCCATGATTGACAACATTAACATTAACATTGAAATTGCACAACACACTTCAAATCTAACCCTTGAAACAAATTTCCTGTCCTCCTTGTCACCCATTGTCGCTGCTGTGCTTGAAGTTGAACTTGGAGGCGATGAAGCTGGTGTCTTCGGTTCGGAATCCAACCCCTGCTGCACGTAGATGCCAGGAAAACCCAATCCTGAAGATGGCACAGCATGTGTCGAAAAAAACAGAAAGAAACATATATACTGGAACTTTGGGATACACAGTTGGAAACATTTGAAAGCTTCGCAAATCCAAAAAAAAAAGCAAGAGAAACAAACTAGCAATAATATGACCAAAGTGCGGATGCCGGCAAGAAGCTCTGGCGGGGTCTGTGGGGGTGGTGGCAATGGCGGCAGCACTGTTTGAGAAGCAGTATGGCCTGCCAGACCACATCAACAAGCTGAAAATTCAAAAGAAGGGGCAATCTAAAACCAACCAGTCTAAATAACAAAAACCATCTCACTGATTGTTTTGGATGCCCCAGCCTTCAACTTCGTCCCTGCTGTCTTCGACCAGTTCAAGCTTCACGCTGTCAGCTGCTTGCGAACGCATGGCCATTCCGGTGGCAGTGTCAACAGGTCAAGTTTTTTTGATGTGCAGGCTGCGGGATCATCAAAAAAAAAACATGAACATTGAATTGTACCACTCCACTTCAAGTCATGCCACCCTGCATTGAATCCGGCTGGGGCCCCTGCAATGGAGAAAGTTCTGCAAGGTCATGTGCGATACTAAACGAAGCGGCACGAAATGGCTACGCACGGGTTTCTCACCCAAAAGTGGCTTCCCAGCCAAAGACCTGATGGCTTCCCAGCCAATGATGATGATGATGATGATGGTGGTGGTGATGGTGATGGTGATGGTGATGGTGATGGTGAAGATGATGGCTTCCCAGCCAATGATGATGATGGCTTCCCAGCCAATGATGATGATGGCTTCCCAGCCAATGATGATGATGATGGCTTCCCTGCCAATGGTGATGATGATGATGATGATGATGATGGCTTCCCAGCCAAGTACGGTCAGCGATGATGATTATAAATTATCATGATGCTGATTCAGTTTAAATTGGTTTCCAAACAGCTGTTCATACCCAGGGAAACAGTCACACAATTTAAAGTCCAAAGGCTGAAACATACTGTAAGTGGTTTTTTGGCCCGCCGTGTCAAACCTGTTCAAAACTTGGAATATACAGTTGGCCTCCCAGTCAAGGAACTACCAGCATTGAAACCTGCAAGCATTGCCACGGGATCCCAAGTAGCAATGCCACAGGTTTCGACAGCCAGCTTGCCCGAGCAGGCACGTTAGCCCATTTGCCCTGCTCTCATACACCACCTGTTGTTTATCACAGGTGGCGCGTTGGCCCCAAAGCAAACGTTCCAGAGCCCCACACCCGGCCAACAGTGTGATCCCTTCTAGGGAACTCAAACGTTCACCCGTTTGAAGAGACTTGGTAGGGCAAAGTGCATTCAAAGGACACAATCCAGCGCAAGCTTCTGTAGCATATTGATATTATATGTGCATGATACACATGACATACAGTGACATGACATGATACGACATGACATGATACGACATGACATGACATACATACATGCATACATGCATACATACAAACATACACACACATATATATATAAACACATACATGCATGCATGCATGCATGATTACATACATGCATACATCCATGCAAACAAACATACAGACAGACAGGCAGAACTGTACATATATAATAAACATGTATGTGTATATATATATATATATATTATGTATACATTTGTATATATATATATATATTATATAAATGGATGGATGGATGGATGGATGGATGGATGAGATAGATAGATAGGATTAGATAGATAGATAGATAGATAGGATTAGATACATAGATAGATGGATGGATGGACAGATAGATAGATAGGATTAGGTAGATAGATCGATAGATAGATGGATGGATAGATAGATAGGAATAGATAGGAATAGATAGGAATAGAAAGGAGTAGAAAGGAATAGAAAGGAATAGATAGGAATAGATAGGATTAGATAGATATGGGAATGTCTCAAAATAGGAATGCCCCAAGCTCACTTTTTTTAATTAAAAAAGAAGGGCTTGGGGCATTCAGTTATGGCACCCCTATTCTGAGACATTCCCATATAAAGATAGGATTAGATAGATCGATAGATAGGATTAGATAGAAAGATAGGATTAGATAGATAGATAGAAAGATAGATAGATAGACAGGATTAGAAAGGATTAGATAGGATTAGATAGATAGGTAGGATTAGAAAGAAAGAAAGATAGATAGATAGATAGATAGGTAGGATTAGATAGATAGATAGATAGATAGATAGATAGATAGATAGGATTAGATAGATAGATAGAAAGATAGACAGGATTGGATAGATAGATAGGATTAGATAGATAGATAGGATGCGATAGATAGATAGATCGATAGATCGATAGATAGATAGATCGATAGTAGGTAGATAGATAGATAGATCGATAAATCGATCGATCGATAGATAGATAGTGAATTGTGTCAGACTATTGTTTTTATTAGTTTTGATCAGCCTCGATTTTTGCCTGTGCGGCCCACCAGCCTCGGCATGATGGTTTCTCTTTTTTTTGGTGCCGTTATATCCATGTTTATTTCTTTCCTGTCTCTAGCTCCTACCTGTTGCAGCTCCCTGGTTTTAAAGAATAGAAACACAAACTTTTGTTGGTGTTTGTTGGCATGAAAAAAAACTCTCAAAGGCACGATGTGGTGAGGTGTTTGATTCCTGCGCTTGTGGAAAACATGGCCTCCCATACAAAAACCGCTATAGGTGCCAGGGCCCGAACCTGGCAAATGTACCCCTATAGCTGCCCGAGCAGACAGATTAGCCCATTCCTCTGCTCTCATACGCAAAACCTGTCACAGGAATGCGCGTTGGCCCCAAGGCAAAAGGTAATTAAACGGTCCTGGAAAAAAGAAAAAGACAGGACGTTTAATAACCCTTGGTTTTTCAAACCCCACACCTGGCCAATGGTGTGATCTCTTCAAGAGATTTGGTAGGGTCACAGCTGTGAACAAGTCAAGCAAGCAACAGTACTAATTAAACGAAAGAGCCCTTGGAATTCCAAGGGCGCTATGTACAAATTGCAAGGCACTATGTACAAAGTAGGTCAGGTTTCAAGAAAGGCACTCTTCCTTGCATAGGGTTATTTTTTTGCTGTAGTTTTCTTTTCCTGTGGAGTTGTTGGTTACTTGCTGCTGATCTATAATAACAAGTTCCAAGGCATCCAAATAGCTCAAATATGCATCCAAATAGGTTAAATTAAACTTATATATATATATATATATTATATATATATATATATATTATATTTACAACATGAACCAAGCACAAGAGTAAATATCTTCAGGTTTTTCTAATGTTGTAAAATATGTTTTTGATTTGTATCGATTTACCTAATGTTTCAATTTTAGTAACTTGTCGAGAAACAGATTATTTATGGTTGAAACAACACAAGTTTTACAAAGAATTTTATTACAAGGATATTATTATAATTATAATTATTTAAAACCATTAATCAATAGATATGGAGTCATGTTTTCGTTAATATCTCAGAATGGATTGGCCTTGGAACGAACCTTTAGGTACTGTATTGTTATTGAGGTTTTAATCTAAGACCCTCGGCAAATGGCCGACTTTTGGTCGTTCTTCGTGCTAAACTATTGACCCGTACCGAAATGATTTCCTTGATCAGCAGATACATCACCACGAAGATCAAGACACATCTCGATTTGGACCAAAGACTTTTTTTCAAGGAATGGTACCTATCATGCTTAACTATATCGTTATCATAAATATAAACGGTCACTTATCATATATTAATCATGGTCATTTACCTATCATGGTTATACACTTAAGTTATACCATGGTTATACCTATCATATATAAAAGTCCAGGCCTAGGTTCCCAGGTGGTGAGAAGCCCAGCTCTGGGGCCCTGGGGCCTTCGTTTACTAAGGCGCCTCAATCCATGCCGCTGGTGGGTCCAGCGCTGATCGGCGACGCAGGGGCGGGAACCACCATCCATCGCCAGGCGTGGGGGGAAATTGTCTAAAATCCATGGGAAAACTGGCTGGAACAATTATGCTGATGATGAAGATTACCTAAACTGGGAAAAAACATAATATATATATATATCCATGTTCTATGGAAGAAATGGCTTTACACTTTTATAGTTGTTTCATTGTTTTTGGGGTTGAATTTGTAGATCCCCAACATCTTGATGCCATGTTTTTTTTTTTGAATGACTAGCATGAAATCTCTGGGGACAGCTACAGGCTCCACATTCTGAATTGTCAAAAATAACCAACTGGTTGATGGAATGATTTCCCTACCATTTGTCCAAATATAGGTGCATGTGTATGTAATATATATATATATATATATATATATATAGCGCAACATTCACGAATTTTGTTGCATTTTAAATTATTCCGAATTACTCCCTTAAAATTTTGAAATCGGAGGGGCGAGACTCGTTTCGCAACTGCTTTTTGGATTTCTTTCTTTTTTTGGTTGGTCTGATTTTCACTGATTTTCAACTACCTCTCCTTTTCCTTTCCTCTCGTCTCCTCTCCTTCCACTCCTCTGAGCCTGTCCTCCCAAAACCTCCAAAATCACAAAAAATGGACGGGCAGCTGCAGCAGCGCCTCGCTTAAAACCAGAGGTTTTAAGCAAGGCAGTCAGTTGTGCTGTTTGAGAAGGTTTGGAGGAGAGAAGAGAGGAACTTATTGAAAAGTAGCCGGGACTCGCCACACTTTAGAAGTGATAGGCTTCTGCAGGCACAGGTTTGGCGTGGCTTTGGATTAAGGTTTGAGATGAACAGCGGTGGCCTAAATGCATGGTTGGGACAACTAAAAGAAATCCTACCCCCCCCTCACCCCCCTCCCCCTTTGGCCTAGGGGGAACATTTTGTTACAATTAGTGTAGATACATAGACATATATAAACACAAAATTTAATTGTCTTATGATGTTTCTATACTCACCATGATTGAAGGTCTTTCAGATCCAAAAGGCAACATGGCATGCTTCATCTTCGGCCAGGCTGTCGCAGTAGTGGCGTCATGAGACCTGCCGGTGGCTTGTCGTTTCATGTGGGGACTTGGAGTCATGTACTTTTAACAAATCGAGGTTTCACCCCCAAGAGAATTATAGGAATATGCATAATTTTGGAATGCTTTCACTCTCGTTGCTTTGCACCCCCTGATTTTTCGGAGCACTAAACCACGCAAATATTGGAATCAGTGGCCCAGCTGGCCAACCATTGAGGGGTTCTATATGGTACTCCCTTGTGGCAATGCTGGCCCAAGCCTGTGTCTGGTCCCCATGCTCTGGAGTTTTGCCTGCGTGGACTGGTGGATACAGGACAATGCTCAGTAGCAGGTCGTCAAGAACTAATGATATGCAGGGCAGTGCTCATGTGCGAGCTGGAGAAATCCAGAGCCAATCGCTCCACTACTCAAGCCATCCTTGCAGCCTCGATTTTGTCTCAGATTATCGCGTAGGCCAGCCATTGATGAACCAGCAAGAAGTCTTTATCCGTTCTGGCCACGTTTATGTATATATGCAATGCGTGTAGTGATGGTGTTGCGCAGATTGGGCGAGGCAGCCCCAAATTTGGTTTGCCCAACTGCCACCAGGACAGAAAGGAATCCAGCTCTTGAGGTTGCGCGGTGGGGAGAGCTCTGAATCCCTATCCAGACATGAAATTGATCTGTGGTTGGTGGTTTCAACGGTTTGTTTCCATTCTGGACTGATGATTCCCAATCCACTTTCATATTTTGATTATTTTTCAGTACCAGTAGTATACCAGTAGTATACCAGTAGTTAAGGTTGAAACATGTTGAAACCACTAACCGTTGATCTTCTTTGCTGTGTGCCAATTGTTTGGCCCTTGCTGATGGCTCATGCCAATTCTGCGACACCAGTGAGAAGAGGAAGCTGTGAGCAGGGGCAAATGGATCGCACACCCTTCCCCATGAAACAGGAAAACTCCTCAAGCTGCCAGTGCAAGACCCTATGGTTTGCCCAGCTTTGGCCATATCCTTTGGTAAGTTATATGGGCGGAGTTGAGACGAAAAACCGCCAACATGTGGCTTGACCGTAGACTGGTGCACCTGAATAAAACACATGTAATGTTCCTTCGAGTGCATTTTTCGGCCTCCTCAACTATACCCACCTGGCAAAATACATTCAAGGAATCCAATGGTAATCATATGGGTAATTATATGGTGATTCTGGTTCATCATGGCGCTGTCCATAATAAGTTTACTTTTCTCTTGACCATGCATAGCTATGCCGATTCCTGAGGTCAGCTCTTGATGCTCCGCCTCCAAAAGGCCTTTCCGGATTTTCCCAGCCCTGAGCATCCTTGGGAATAGACAAAACTGCACTGCGTGTTTTGAGTCTTTATAGATTGATGATATAGATTGATATAGCATTGTAGCATGTGTTGTTGTTACTATGATGATTGAATTTTGAATTAGATCAGCATCATTGTGTATTATTGTGATATGTGTTTGGATTATGGCTAACATATTGTTTTTTGTCATATTAGTAGCAGCAGCCGTTGTAGTAACAGTAGTAGTTGTATGTAGTTGTAGTAGTTGTAGTTCTGTAGCTGTTGTAATTGTAGTTGTTGTTCTAGTTGTCGGGAAGAGAGTGACCTTCTTTGCCACATATGCATCAACAGTCCGTCCAAAGTTTTCATTCTCAAATTTAGCTGGGCCGTGGTGTCGAGTTGCGAATTGCAGCTTGTGCCGAACGATAATTTGTGTTCTGAAACGATTCTGGTTGGAACGGAATTAGAACCATGCTCAGAACCCACTTTAGGAGGCGGATGTTTGTTCGGGATATCACATTTGAACTTCCTCAAGTCGACTTGCTGCAAACTGAAATGATGGTTGGTATCAGAAGACCTAGCCGTGCACATGTCAGTTGGGAACCACTTTTGTCGATCTTGAAAGGGCTGACAGTACGTCAGGCTTTTCGTCACGTGTGGTGTTTAAGCGCAATTGGGGTATGGGTCACAATTGTTGGACCACCTGGTGACGACGAGACACACCCGGGGACTGGCGAATGCACGGATGCAAGATGACAAATGCCGGATCGAATGCATACGAATGCATCCTCTAAGGGTGGATATACAAGTGCCGATCTGTGTATCCACTAAGGACGACTAAGGACGGTACTTATTTTTCTATATGTTTCTCTTTTTCCTCATTGGGGTGACAAAAATACAATGTAATTTTTGATACGACAGGGCACCGGTGGTTAATGATGCTGTCAATTTAATAGCGGGACGCAAAAACTATTTCCAAGATCCTTCAGGGCTCTTGATTGCGAGACGCACTCACCAGGGAAGATTGGACACTGGTCGTGGCGAGTCCAACTAACAATACGGTTCCAAGTAAACCTGTCCTGTCAAAGTTTAATCTCTGTTTCAGCATATTCCAAATTTTGATCGACAAGATAATATTGGCACTTCGCTGATTTTTCCCCTTAGTTCTTAGATTTGACTGGAAGGGGTACTATGGTTTTTGTATAGAATGCAAAGTTGATATATAGTTCCATCATGGCTGTTGGCCTGATTTACTGTAGTACTCAACATTCAGCAATAAACCATATTAAACCCCATTAATATTTCGTCCATTTAATCCTAAACATGACCCTGGCTTGTGGGTTTATTGGTGCGCCAATGGCTTGCCCTACCCAGTTGAAATGGGTCAGGCACGCTTTCAGTGATACGGATGCCAGCATTGTCAGCAGTGTTTCCTGCGAAGTCACGTGGTCAGCCTGTCATGGCGTGCCATAGGAAATGAATTTCCTAGACTTTTGTTTGAAAATGTTTGGGTAACAGCCACTTTGGAAACCATTTTGGATGGCTCTTGTGACTGCTTGAACTGTTTAAAACAATGATTTCTGTTGAATTCTCTCGTGGCACTCCATCACTATCGATGAAGTAAGCGGCCAATCTCTTGGCAGTCGTGGAAGGACGACCTGAGATGCTGTTGGGAGGGACATTTCTATGTCATCTATGTCCAGTTCATATTTTGTTGATTCAGCACCCCCCCATTGGACAAATGCTGTGAAAGGATCGTAAAAGGATGTGAAAGTGGATAGTACTAAGAGAGACCGCATGTGAATGCCGCATGTGGGAGCAGAAATATGGCCGGAACCCAAACTGTTGTGAGAACTTTACTTTGACTCTGTAAATAGAGTAGGTTGCGCCTCAACACACCATGCTGGAATTGTTTGCGATGTTTGCGGACTTTTGGTGAGATGAACATCATCTCAAGGCACCTTTCCGGACGTGAGCTATATCAGCTATCTCTTTTGAATCGTTTTATTATACAACTGGAGTTGCCGCTCCGGTGCTGAATTTCTCCCATGCTGGAAGCAACCACTGCACTGCTGAAATGGGGCCGGAAGAAAAAAACATGAGATGTTGATGTGATGTGCTACTGTAGTGGAACATGTTGAGTTGTCGTCCGAGGTTGTGTTGCAACATGTTTTGCCACAACAGAGGTGGCTAGCGGCTTGCTTATACTTTTTGTTCATTGAAGCTGGACGCGTCACTCTTGATTTCCGACTTGCTGCGAAGAGGTTTTGAGCCAATATGTGCAACATAATTATGTGCAAGAGGAGAAAACTTCAGTTGCCCGCATAGCACGAGAGGATGTTGGCCGTTGGCCAAAATTTGAAGCGTTCGGTTGAATTGTGGTTGTGCCTATTGATGTTTTTTGCACCTTCAAAACAGACCAAACATTGTTGTTCAAACGAAACTTGGAACTCCCACCTCCGGGGAAGAACTCTGAAGCATGGATGGCTTCTGGCAAGATGCTTGGTCTGCCACCTGACCGATGGACGACTAGACCAGGACCGGTTCATATCCTCAGGTGGCTTCATAACCCCATGACAATAGATCTGGTGACCAGGGACAAACACCTCAATCTAAATTGATTTGACGATGCATTCGATCAATCGATCTCAGACTGGTCTTTTCAGAATCTGTTGCTTTTCTCTCGTGAGAGAATCCATGATGATGTATCCCAATGACTCCAACTTCATTGGTGCAAAATTCAAGTTGGAACATTACGCAAATGACAAAATCCATGGTTTCGCCGTTACTTCTGTTTTCGCCAACTTTTTTCCTGGTGTCACAAGGAGAAGCGCTGGATTGGAAACGCTACCAGGGCAGAAAAACAGGACCTTGCTCCAGCTTGAGATGCCACAAAAATCTGTTGGCGGACTAGAATCTTCCAGCGTGAGGCAATTCTCATCAATTCTCACTAGGGAAAAACATGGAAAAACAGAACAAACCCATGGATTTTTAGAGGTCACCCATTTTTGGAGGACGCAGCATGCCTGGCACGTCCACGCTCTATGGAGGTGCGATGTAATCCACCAGTTGCTAAAGGGGAGACGAGACAACATCCAATTTGTGAGATGTACTACATCTTCCATAGGTGACTTAGGTGAGTTCGGATTTGGGCAATTGATCTCATTTGTTCAATGTTTTTCTATGTTTTTCTGGGGCTCAGAAACTGAGACCTCGTACTAATTACTAATTATATACCCAACCAGAAGGGGTGAAGACGGTGAAGAAGTCCAAACATGGCACCACAGGTGTTGCAGGACCAGTAGCCGCTGCCATTGGGGCCTGGAGGAGTTCGCTCCTGCGATCCAAGGGGCCAAAGGCCCGTCGATGTTGACTGCAGGGTGGGTATGGGTCAAACATAGTAAACTGTGTCAATAAGATTCAAAAATTTTAATCTTATTGTGGGTGTAGATTGAAATGCAATTGATGGTTTTGCTGATGTATGTTGATTCACAGTATAGATTCTGTTCCTTTTCTCGTAAGCTTCGTAAACCATTCAATACTGCAGCCAATTTTTGACCCTTAGCCCTGGTATTGTCAGAGTCTGGGGGGGTGAATGTAAGGTACCTGGTACCCAACAAAGGTTGGAAGTGATGAGAAAAATGGACAATTATTTCCTTGAAGTTAACGAGAGTCCTTGAGCGAGTAACATGAGTGATGTATAATCCCCATTTTTTTAGATCAGTCTCACATGTGTATGTCATATGATTATACATTACGTATGCTTCATCATGTTTTCAATCTAGATATATTGAAGAAATATATGAAGAACAATTTTGTGATGTTTTGTGCTTTTCCAAGAAAACATATATATATATATATATATACATGTTTCGCTGGTGCAGGACCCCGCTTCATTCCTTTCAGCACCTCCGAATCCCCGCCGTGTCAGGTTCGGTACCAATCTCAACGAGCCTCCAAGGAGAAGACATGTCTGGCGGAAGAAGCCATCCACATGCAGCCCGGCAAAGCCTTGGCCCTTTTGGGGGGGTTAAAAACCAAGGGAATGGAGGGGATGGAACCGTTAAACCTGAGAAGAATATACACTAATACTATAAATTATAATCAAATTATACAATAATTGTGAAAATTCCTCAGACATTCCAGACATTCCAGGATAAAACAGTTCAGATTTGCGTGGTTCCTATTTTCTCGAGCTGATGGGGACCCCAACCAGGACGGGGAAGCATGGCTCCAAGGAATTATGACTGGCGAACACCTGGGGTCCCAAGGACTCTTTTTGGACAAGTACATTCGAGTTTAATACATGTAAAATGTATGACTATGTATATATATATATATATGTATACATATGTTTTCAATTATATATGATATGACTTTAATTTATTTTATATACATAAGTGTATGAATATATATTAGCTGTCGCATCGACATTTTGGACGAATCATCACACCTTTTTGTCCTGTTCCGCTTTTAGGCTCTTCAGTTTAGTTCTTAATGCCTGCGGCCCCTTGCAACAAGTGTCGCTCAGGGACACAACCTGCAGGGGACTCTTGGTGTCTTGGCTGTTCTTCTTTGGAAGTAAGCCAGGATTTCCTGAAAAAGAAGTGGGGATTGTCTGGGTTGCGTGGATTGGCCGAGGAGGCGGCGCTGTCTGGAGCATGTTTTGTGCGAGCTTTGTATAACCTGGACTCCTCGCTGGCATCTAGCTCAGGCTCCGCTGAGGGTCGCGCCCTCTTGACGGCAGCCAAGAGCAAGGCCGAGCGTCCGAGGTCAAGGAGTCCCAGGGACGAGCGCCCA
>Ga0126342_10006787_pt1 | contig 20364 bp, 11 predicted proteins | sample Cyp1metagenome_FD_92528 | JGI IMG/M metagenome (GOLD analysis project Ga0126342, IMG submission 92528) | Coral microbial communities from Lord Howe Island, Old Settlement Bay, Australia - Cyphastrea 1 metagenome | ecosystem: Host-associated > Invertebrates > Cnidaria > Coral ...
ATCCAGTTTCTCTTGCTCGCACATCACCTTCTTCCAATCGGCGCTTTCGATGGTGAATCGCACAACACCTCGCACTCCTCGCAAGGCTTCTTCGACTGCCACCGACTTTCCTGACAGGTAGCGACCCCCGATGATGGTTGCATGTTCTCGCCAGCTCTTGATGCGGTTTTTGATGGTGTCCATCACTGGCCTTTTGATGACCTCATCTTGCGCCCTTGTGGGTTCAAAAGGCTCCATGGCCTTTGCCACTGCTGCTTGGATTTTGCCCTCTGTAGAGGCTTTGAATGCCATCTGAGAGTCCCTGAATGCCCTCTGAGAGTCCCTGAATGCCCGCCATGCCTGTAGTGTTGCTACAGCAAGACTCGAAGCAGACACTATGACTTGCCAGACCTTTATATCCCAAGCTCTGGATTGGGTCAAGCGTGGGCGCAAATCCTTGATCACCTCGAGGGCAAAAATTGAGGAGTAAAAAAATAGATCATACAATGTATCCAAAAAATATATATATATACAATGGAAAAATGCCTTTCAGATTCTTTCTCTGTGTGACCAAGTAGAAAAAAGTGCCAAACAGCAAAGTTTCAATGCTAGACCCAATAAATTGAGGACGCTCAATGCCCCGCAATCTCGCTGATGCCACCTGCGAATGAAACAAAAACATACAAAAACAAATTACGCACTTAACATGAATGCATTCAAAACACACCAAACAAAGGTGTCATATATATATATATATTATGACCGTATATTAATATATAATAAATGCAACCGTGTCTTGAAAATGCATTTCCATCGCCAACCTGCAACTAACAATGGCACAAAGGCTCCCATCAACTTCACCAAAATGAAGACAGCGACCAGCGCCATCCATGGCTTGACATGCACTTGGTGCCTTTGGTGCGCCAATTTGGTAAAGTTGGTGCCTGATTTTGATTTTGGGCAAAGTCAAGGTCTGATTTTGGCAAAGTTGGGGTCTGATTTTGGTGAGTTCAAGGCTGAATTTGAGCAAATTCAAGGTGTGGTTTTGGTAAATTCAAGGCTGAATTTGAGAAATTCAAGGCTGAATTTGGTTTGCTGTCAAATTCAAGGCTGAATTTGGGAAGGTTGATTTTGGTTCCTGTCAAATTCAAGGCTGAATTTGGTAAAGCCGGGGTTGGACTTACAAAGGTCTGCAGGTTGGTTCATACCCTATGATGATTAAGTCCTCATACCCTGTGATGATTAAGTCCTCATACCCTATGATGATTAAATCCTCATACCCTATGATGATTAAGTCCTCATACCCTATCACCACTTTGCCTCCTTGTGATAAGACATCACCAAAATGCTATATACATTGACCCACTGGAAATGGTCCTCTCCTTTGATGAAAAAATCCTCATACACACCGATGACTTATGAACAACTTTACATAGATATTACCCCCTAGCTTTATAATATCTTATTATAAAAAATATCCCCATAAATTATTTTTTTTTACTATAAAACTTTTGTTATTCTGTTCTATTTACTTCTTACTTATGTTGTGTTATATGTGTATGTTTATATGTGATATTAATGTGAAAATTGTGTTATGATGTATGTGTGATGTTGTGATGAAAATTATGTGATGAAATGTTGTGTTTGTGTTTGCTGTTCTGAATGATATACTGCTAGAAAAAATGTGATGATTTTTGTGAAAATATTATGTGAAAAATGTGTTGTGAAATGTTGTGATGATGTATGTGTGATGTTGTTCTGAAATTTATGTGTGTGATGTGTGAGGGTGGATAATATGAACTGACTGGGGGGTGAGGGGTTCTAGCTATTATGTATATAAATATGGTATAATCATTGTATATATGCAAATATTGTAACATCATGTATCTCATGTGATATTATATATATATACATATCCATCCAAACCACCTGACCCACATAGGATTCCCGCTTCTTGGGCCATTCCGCATGGCCGGTTGCGGAACCTGCGAGGCAAGGTTGTTGGTGGCTGTCTCACCGCCCAGGCTCAACGCATAGCCCAAGTCCTGGCCAAGCCGTGGGGCTATACCCAGATGTGATAGCCGTGGTGCTCCAGCACTTTTTTTTTGGCACAGTCATGTAGGTGTGCATATTCCAGCACTATGGAGCATACGGGATATATTAAATTTACATATATTTATATATCTATATATATAAATATACTCAAATACTAGTGGATAGTAAGGATATATAGTGGGGATATATAATTGATCGATATACCCTCTGGTAATTTGTTACAGTTTACTATTGAAAATGACACAGTTGTAGTTCGTCGATTTATCGAACTTAAATATGGTGATTTCCCATAGCTATGTTAGTTTACCACCGGGTAAATAAATATATATATATATACATGTATGGTGGATATATACTCAAATGGGATGTATATCATGCCCCCAGTGATGTTTCTTGGTTGATGTTGCCCCCTTGTAGCTAGTTTGATATCTCTACCATCAACCCAAACGTGAAATTGGCATTCCAACTTAGCGAATCGGATCAGGGACACCACCATGAACTCCCTATTGTTTATGGTTAAAATCCATAGATGTATCCCCATCATATCCCCATTATATTGATATATATATATATATAATTATATATATAATATCATTATATATATAATTATACATATATATATATATATAAATACCATTCTACATATATACATATATATCATTATACATGAACATCATCATTTATATGTAAATCATGATATATATATATATATCATTCTATATATATATATATATGTCATTGTGTATATAAATAAATATATATATATATATCAGTATTATATATATAATTACAGAATATCATTATATAAATATATATAATTACAGAATATCATTATATATATAAAAAACACGTATGCCATTGTATATAAACGAAAAAAACATTATATATATATATATATCATTAAATATATATATTTAATTATAAATATAGATCATTATATATATATAATTATCATTTTTGTTGTCATTATATATATATGTATGCCATTAAATATATAGAGCACAAATATATAAATCATTAAATTTAAATATACCATTATGTAAATATCATTATTTATATATATGTCATCATACATAAATATACATCATTATTTATATATATATCATTATATATATATATATATCATTAAATATATATATATATATATCATTATCTATATACCATTATATATATATCATTCTATATATATAATATATATATAATATGTCATTATATACATATATAAGCCATTATATACATATGTCATTATATATGTATATGTCATTATATATGTATATATTATTATATATATACATCGTTATGTATGTATATATAATAATATATATATATATATAAGTGATTATATATATACGGCAAATGCATCGGCTTTGCCCGGACCCACAATGACGACAGGCGACGCATCATCATCATCATCATCATCATCATCATTAGAATTAAACCCTTATTGAAGATCTTCAATGAATGTAGAAGTTTAACGGGGGTGGGAGAATTAAACCCTTATTGAAGATCTTCCATGAATGTAGAAGTTTATCGGGGGTGGGAGAATTAAACCCTTATTGAAGAATGAAGAAGTTTGACTGGGGTGAGAATTAAACCCTTATTGAAAATCTTCAATGAATGTAGAAGTTTAACAGGGATGGGAGACTTAAACCCTTATTGAAGATTGAATGTAAAGTTTAACGGGGGTGGGAGTTTAATATTACCTAGTATCTTTGTTGATCTTCCCAATTGAATGTAAAGTTTAACGGTGGTGGGAGTTTAATGTTCCCTAGTACCTTTGTTGTTTTTCCCATAGGAATCTTAAGGTTTAACGGGGGTGGGAGTTTAATATTCCCTAGTACCTTTGTTGATCTTCCCAATTGAATGTAAAGTTTAACGGGGGTGGGGGTCTAATATTCCCCAGTACCCTTGCTGTTTTTCTCATAGGAATTGAAGGTTTAACGGGGGTGGGAGTTTAGTATTCCCTAGTACCTTTGTTGTTTTTCCCATAGGAATTTTGTGAAATTGCATCAACATTTGTTTCGGAATGGGAAACCTCTACGATGCAACGCCTGGGCAAAGCCCAGGCGTTGCGCGTATATATATATATATATGTGTCATTATAAATACATATGTCATCATATATATATATGTCATTATATATATATGTCATTATATATATATATGTGTGTGTGTGTCAATATATATATATATATGTCATTATATATATATATGTCATTATATATATAGCATTATATTTAAATGTCATTACATATATATCCAAATCACAATATATGTGTATATATATGTCATTATATATATATATATATATTCATTATACATGTACAGTATATATATATATCCACATGAAAACCCCGTAATTTTTGGTGTCATATCCACTTATGACCTCCCCTGTTTGGTGAAACCAGCCATCTTTCTGCCGCAAGCCGTCCTGTGCACATGGTCTCTCAGTACCTCGTGTGGCTTTGTGGTTTGGATGGAGCTCTGCAGCATTCTTCTTTGTCTTATTTTAGTCAGGTGCATCTTAAAAGAATCTCAATGATCTTAAAAGTCATGATATTTTTTAGAAAATCAGAATTGCTCTAGAACGGTTTTATCTTCTCAGGCATACGATTTTAGCTTTACGAGATCTGACAGAAAATCCATGAAAATCCAATGATTCCGGCGTTTCTGACCATCCCAAACATGGGACAGGCATGGACAGGCCTGGCCTCTTAGGTTTCCGTGTTCACTTCGAGAAACTCAGGAAAACACATTAGAAAAAACACATTTATGTACAACAACATTCATGAAACCAAAACTGACCTCTCATGCATCATGGGGACCTGCAAGTGCCACAACATTTGGAAACACATCTTGAAAGACCCCATGATGCCGCAGTGTTTGTTCCATCTCCGAGGGCACAGGTGTTGGAAGCCATAGATGCAGCGCCATCAGAACAGGAGAGCACCTGCGCTGATCTGTTTTGGGGATGTACCCTTCAGAAAAACGAAAATAGCTATGGAAAATGCACCATTTAAATGTATAATACATGACATAATATAATATATATATAATACAATATTCAATATATATAAATATATACATATATCTATCTATTATTGTTTATGATTCTTTAGGTGGTGAACAAAATGATTGTCTATAGTTCTGTTAAATGGGACATCCGCGAGCAGTAACCAAAGTGTTACTGAACCAAACATATGTGGCTCGTGGAAAAGACTTAGCTGTCGTATATATGGCCCATTTTGTCCGATTGAAAATTATGATTCTCCATATAGTGGTGTTATTATGTTCAATAACCAAAGGGTAACACACTTGAATCAATGGGAGATCTCCAGGATCCAACAGATGGAGGTACTGTACATCTGTACCAGATTTTTGGCCATATGAATTGTGGGGATATCCCCATATACATAAACCTGAAACATAGGCCAAACATATATGGAATCGGTACCTCCGTCATGTTTCTCGGTGGCCAATCTGATTGGAGCAGGGACCAAACTGGCCAGATTCTCCCCAGATTCCGTCAATTTCCCATTGGTTATCATTCTTGGTGATGAAAAAGGATCTCCAATCAGATATAGCCATTGGTTATCATGATCGATCTAGTCTATCAAAGATAACTAGATCATGATATCTCCATTTCAATTGGTCTCTCTCTCTCTCTCCTTTGAACATGCCATGCGTCAGGATTTGATATACGAAAGAAAACACGACTAAATTCAATACTCGGTGGATCAGTAAGTTGCTTCATAAACAGTTGAACTAGGGATTGTGATAGGCATATCTACAGTTGGATGCGATTTTCAACACCTACAAACATACCCTCTGGTAATTTGTTACATAGCTATTGAGCATGTCCCATTTAGTTCATTAATTCACCTCTTAAAGATTGTGATTTTCCAGTTCGCTTTTGATGCTTTTTGTATGTTTACCAGTTAAAGTAACTGGCCCCAGTACCACCAAAACCCCATGTTTTTCAGCTCCGATTTCCCAGGTTCCCAGGTTCCCAGGTTCCCAGGCCAGGTCTCCATTGAAGCCATTGTCCACCGAGTTGCAACCTTCATGCTGATCCGATACGGTGAGTTTAGCCACTGGAAAATTAATATAGAACTATAGAACTCACCATGGTTATATAAATATAGTTCACCATTGATACATCAATAGTTCTATATATTAAATAGAACTATATATATTTATTGATGTAGAAAAATTGTTAACTATTTGGTTATATAAAGATAGTTAACCATTGATACATCAATAAATATATGTAGAACTATAGTTTCACTATAGCTACCTTTTTTTGGTAAACTAACCCTTGGTTTATTGTATTCCTATGATTTCACCCACTCACTATATGTTTATAGATGATGTTCCCATTCAATGGCCATGGATTGGGAGTACATCTACCAGCGGTCTATGTGTGTTTTGCTTGGGTAACCATGTTTTTTGCAGCTGTTGCATGGGGAGGTGTTTTTTGCATGGGCTGGCGGGGTTGCTGCTGCTGCTGCCGCGGTGTTTTCTTCAACGGTTGGTGTTATCCGCAGCAGTCAGCGGTGTTCTTTGCAAGGGTTGGGGCGGGGGTGCTGCTGGTTCCTACCATTAAAGAACAAATATGCATAACTGTTTTTCTTGGTGAAACTTCCATGTTTCCATGCTTTTCCTAGGCTAAAAAACTAAAAACTAAATTGTTCCCGAGGAAAATCCATCATTGTGTCATGGTTTTACTTTAAAAAAAAAACCTGGGGTCGCCACTCTCGGTGCCCGTAGTGCCGCTGGTGATCTGACTGGTCAGGGTCACCTCGGCCGAAAAACATGTGGGGATGGATCAAAATCCAGTACCCCTGGCCAACTATGGGGTTGTAACATGTCCCCTAGCCAACTATGGGGTTGTAACATGTCATGACCTACTTATAGATAGGGTATAACCAACGAAGTAAAAATTATAAACCAACGAAGTAAGCCAACTTGGGGTGAATTGGTGATATTTTTTTGGGGTTCTTAAAATGGAGGATCCCCAAAACCATAGGTGTCAATACTAAAAAGGTTCAATGACTTGGATGATCTGGGGCTACCCCAATTTTAGGACCCCCGCAAGCCCAATTTATATCCTCATGACGAATCAGTGGTCAAATATGGTGCTAAATTACAATATCTGCCATGGTCAAGTTACATGGAAGGTCATCCCATGCCATGAGAATCGCCCACGAACTGGGTATACAATCTACAAGGTGGAACCCCCCTAGTTCTGTTTCTTGGTTTATAATCCCCATGAAAACTAGTTCGATATAACCCCCTAATCAACCCTACATATTGGACTTATTTGCACCAACTTAGCTAACGATCTGGGACACCACCTTGTAGCTTTTGACCATAGGTTACAACCTCAGGTGTAAGTGTAAGAGGGATGGTAACCACTTACTATCTAGGATGAACCACCAAGGATACATATTATGTAGCCTTAGTATGGAAATATAAAGACCTCCTTAAATGAACCATGACAAATATCCCTTTTCCATCAAATCAAATACTGGTTGGCTCAGAAGGATTCCTATTGTGGGTTGTAACAATCCCCATTGAATCCGTATATTCACAAAATCAACAATCAATCAATAATCACTCTTCAAACAATATCCATTATATCACTTTTTTGGGGGTGGGTCGGAATTGGGTACCCCAATTCATTGGATAGTGAATAACTAAATAAGTGATTTCCAAAACAGAAACTCACAGTTATAGCCCTTCACAGTTGTAAGTGGTTAAGAAAACCTCATTTAAGTGATAAGTCTCACCTTAGTTGCAGGAGTCATTGCATCCCATTTGATAAAATTTAAAACTGTTAAGGGCCGTAGCTGTAACATGTTTCTAACGATGTGTTTCATTGTATCATTGAGATTAACATCATTATGGGAGCCAAAAAAATATCATAGCCATTTTACAAGGCATATTTGGTGGTTTCCGAACATAGGGGTACCCCCAAATCATCCACTTTATAGTAGGATGTTCCCTTATAAACCATCCAGCTATTGGGGTACCCCCATTTACGGAAACCTCCATATAATGTAAATTATAATAATGCACTAATCTGAAATAAAGCTATTTTGGGATGAATACCCCTTTAATCCAGGGTTCGGTTGCAGTGAGGTCGTTATAATTTACCCAGAATAATACAAGGTGGTGCTGTGGTGCCCCATACTTAGCTAAGTTGACTTATAACTTGGTTAACTAGGCCCTATCAACTTATGTCACCAGTGATTTATGCAGTTATGGCCATTTATCAATTATAACTGGTTATAAATGGGATTATATATTGTATAAATGGGGTTATATGTACTTATAACTGGTAAATGGCCATAGCTGCAGTGATTTATGTTTGTTTTACGTTTCAAACCGTCTGCCAAAAACCGTCCGAAAGCGTCTGTTCTCCAGGTGACGGTATGGCTGGCACCGCCGAAGGTCACCGATAGGGAACTGCCCGAGGTGCCTGGGTCGCTGCCATGGTGAGCCATGAACAAATAGCCCCAGCTTAGGCCGAGATTGTATCTATCTACCATAGTAAACTAGTAAAGCAAGTTATAAGATGTTATAAGTTAAGTCAACTTAGCTAAGTAGGCACCATCTTGTGTCTTAACACATGGGAGATCCATTGAAAATAGGATGTTTAGCAAATGAAACGATGAGATTTCACCACCAAACAATTGGGATGAAGCTGGAACTTGTTTTCAAACGCAACAACAGGACATCCCCCGTAAATGGAGGATTCTAGCTGGGAAAATCATCGAACTAAATAAGTGATTTCCAAAACAGAAACTAACAGTTATAGCCCTTAACAGGGATAACTGGCTAATTTCACCAACTAGTTGCAGGAGCTATTTCATCCCAGTGAAGGCCCTGGTTTTTACGGCCATAAGTGCAATCAAAATGGGACGAAGAACCGAACCCCCGAAGCGGCCCGAACCCATCAGGGGCCAAGGAACAAGGAGCCTGACATCCGGATCCATCTGCCTATCGCTTTGCGGAGCTTTGCATTGAGGGAATGTTCAAGTCCGCCCGGGTCACCTGGTGCCTTGGAACAAGAAATAATGAAACATTTACTGATACAATGATTTCTAGGAAATTCAATATCATGGTATATATATATATAATTATAGCAAGCTCCTTGAAGCCATTGATGATCTCCTTGTGGTGTTCCCAATTGGAACTTGGACATGGTGGAAGTCTTCTGCGGCTGGTGTTTGCCTCAGCGCGGCTGCCGTTGAGCGTCCACGAGATATTGCCCAGCGTTTTGCTTTGGTCGCCCAGCTGTGCCAGGAGAATCTCGCACCAGTTCGACTGGATTTCTTCTCCAACCTGTTTCAAATCGCTCTGACCGCTTTTGATTGCTTCTGAGTGATCTTTCACAACCAAAACGCACTGCTTAGTCATCTCATAGCCTTTGGCAATTGCATCAAGCAAGTGCTCTTCTTTCTCCGTGAGCTTGCCCTTTCTGGATCGTGGAGGGGTTCGTTCCCTCTTGTCTGCTTTCTCTTTGTCTATGGGATATAATGTGACTTACCCTTTTGGCAATGCTATGGAAACGACCCATTTATATAGGTTCTACATTTTACAGATTAAGACTTATGATTTTCTGCAGCTATGTTAAACTACTAGAGTGTACAATTGAAAGAACAATGGAAACAACACAGAACATAAAAACACAAACATGTTTTCTTGATAAATGCACTAATCTGACATATGTTACTGCAAAGCTGTATCAATATAGACACAAACATCTTGGTTTTTGATGGTCTATAGGTGTATATAATACGTTGCTATGCAATGAGATGACACAAATGGTTCCTGCAACCTATAGATATAAATATAAACATAAATAATTACATAGATAAATAAATGAATATGTATGTATATATATACACGTAATTAAATAATTATATATATATGTATTATATCACAATCATATCTAGATGATCTAGACTAGATCCTGTGTTTCTCTCTATGACAAATCCTGTCCTACAAGTCACTTGCTAGGCAAGTCATATACCTGGCAATATTCCCGGTTAACTTTCAGAGTGGGGTGCAACTGCCAGGGTGCCTTTGATGAGGGAGCTTGCCTATCCCCAGCATGGATCCAATATCCAAGGGTTGGAGCCCCTTCTGGCACTTCTTCATATTGATCAAAATATGGGTACGACTTAAAGTTACCGCTGCCGCAAAGTAGAGACTTGCATACTAAGACGGACCACTTTCGATCGTTACTCCAATCACTGGACCGAGGCACCAGTCTAAGTACGGTTGTCAGTCATCTCAAATACATCCCAAAAAACCAAATTCTTGGCGGTGAACATTCTCCAAGTCTTCGAATGGACAGGTTACTCTGGTAACCAAACGTGGCAATGGAAAATCCCTTAAACATTGAGGTTTGAATGGGAACATCATCTATAAAGCTGGTTTGGTCAACATATTCCCATTTAAATCGCAAGATATTGGTTAGCAATCCCGTCCCCATAATTTAAGATATGTTAAGATTGTTAAGTGCCCCCCAACCGCATTTTATCTATTCATGAAACCTCCCGCAGCCCGCAACCTGCATGGAGCCCTCTGTACAGGTCAAGACAATGTCACCAGCATAGCCTGTCAAAGAATTCGACCAGGGACCAGTGTGACCAGGATTTTCAAGACATCATGTTAAGCAAAATGGCTATGTGCCAAATGTGCCAACACCATACAAAACCCTGATATGATTATAAAAACAAAAAAAAGCAAAACAGGCTAATGTAGAAGTTTATACCTCTGCAGGGCCCCTGCTCCGATATATCCGTTGGTATTCACTGGCCCCAGACAATGATCATGTGAAATTTGCTTCAATAAACCATGACAATAAATCCACGTGCGCCACAGTGTTGGATAGTTAAATCAATGCTTGTCCACGATGCTTGATACTAACTCCACGTTTTTCCCTTATGCTGATTGAATCCCCTACCCCACTTGGTGGCTCACCACAGTAAGTACATGGGTTATAACCCCACTGTTAAGTAGGGTAAGTAGGGTAAGTAGGGCAAGTAGGGAAAGTAGGATAAGTAGGGAAAGTAGGGTAAGTAGGGTTAGTCACGCGTAGTCCAGTAATGAATGGTGTCATAACCAACCTATGATTCTTGTGGTGAGCCAATATAATCATAATATGTATTGTTATATCCATTTATATCCCATAAAATGCCATTAAAATCAATATTTTTAACTATCAACCACTGTAATTAACCCACTTTTTTTTGGCTTCACCCACCACGAAATCCCGCCCGTTCTTAAGCGCGACAAAAGCGCCCCGTCCCGCCTGTAAGATGGCTGGAGCAAGGGACATTGCCAGTCTTAGATGGAGAAATCGTGGAGAAGTGCTGTTGGTTTTCTTTATAACATTGTGATATCGTAGGGGATATATAATTGTTAATATTGTGAAGAATAATGACTGTATAATAATATCAGGGGATATATAATAATGGTTAATATTGCTTTCTTTATTAGTAGGGCATATATATTTGTTAATATTGCTCAATAATGATTGTATAGTACATCACATGGTTACCATAGGTGATAGCTGATAGCTGATAGCTGACAAACATTTGAATCGATTCCCCATGGTGGATGTTCCATTCGGAACAAACTAAACAAATCACACCACTATCTCAGCAAGCCCCGGTACATAGAATATGCTTGGATTACCATCTCTGGCAATTTAACAGTTTGCGAACTGGAAAATTGCCTATTGATAGTCAATTTCTACCTATTAAAGATGGTGATTTTCCATAGCGAACTGTGAGTTTACCAGAGAGTATCTTGGATTTGTGTTTTTCGGGTGATACAAAATGAAGACCGCCCCAAATGGTAGATCAAGCAATGGAACAAATCAAACATGTCTTTTCCACAGAAATTTAGGGAAAGACTTGCCTTCCACGCACTGGTTATAAAACTGGCGCTGGGATGTGGTATACTGATATATCACTGGTGCTAATTCTTCCAACTCTGTGTTATAGCTGGTTATACAAGTGGGGTAAATTGGGGTATACTGATGTATAATCAATAATAATATCAGTAACTCAGTATACCGTCAGTTCGATTTCAATTACTGGGAAATATTCAGTTATCAAGTGTACAGTAATCAATTTTAATTGGACATATCCGAATCCAGTTCAAAAAAATCAAGAACTCAGTTTGATTTCCCCATCAGCATCCTGAGCATCCCAGACTGTACCATGCACGATGTCACTCACAGGCATGACCTCAATGTCGAAGCTTGCCACAGCTTACGGTTCAAACATTTATAGGAAACACATTGTTATTTAACAGTTTGCGAAGTGGAAAATCACCATGTTGAATAGGTGAATATAGGTAAATCATGGACACACATGAACACACATGGAATCGACTGGATCGAACCGTGGTATTTAAAGAAGTCTTTGTTGGGATAAATGCCCTTTTTACCTATGGTGAAATCTATCCACTGGATGTCCACTGGTTAACCAATAACTAAATCCAATAACTAAATCCCACTTTCTTTTAGTCCCATGATATTTTTATCCCATTACCCATAGGATCCATGGTGCTGGTATATATGCTAACATTTGGGGTATATCGATGCTAAATGTTACCATATATAGCATACATGGATCCTATGGGTTATATTACATTAAATCCCAATGGTTGTGGTCACATGTGGTCACCACTTCTTCATCTCAGATTTCTGGGGGGCTTTGGAAAGCGCTCGTTCCTTGGTCTCGAGCCGTCACATGTTATGGCGCCAGGGATATTCCCTAGTTGATGATCTATCATGTACCCTCTGGTAAACTAACATAACTATGGAAAATCACCATTTTTAATGGATAAACCCACTATAAATGGCCATTTTCAATAGCTATGTTAGTTTACCAGAGGGTAGTTGGTCATAATCCATAGAGATTAACAATAACCATTACCCTCTGGTAATTGGTTGCATTGCTATGGAAAATAAGGACCATAGAAATAGATATGGACCATAGAAATAATTTAAATAGATGTTTTACCTATTAAAATGGTGATTTTCAATAGCTATGTTTGTTTACCACCGGGTATGGATATGGATTTCTGTATATGGAATGGGTGACAATATGAAATACCCTTTGGTAAACTAATATAACTATTGAAAATGACCACTTTTTTCTCGGCAAATCGACGAACTAAATGCTAGCTCCTTGATGCTCCTTGATGCTCCTTGGTTCCCAATTCACTTTGGAAAAACTGGATATGACCATAGTTCCATTCACAGCTACCTACCCTCTGGTAATTTAACATAGGTATTGAAAATGGACCATTTAGTTCGTTGATTTACCTATTAAAGATGGTGATTTTCCATAGCAAACTGTTAGTTTACCAGAGGGTAACCAACAAATAGCAATTTTATAGTTGTCAATCCCACTTATACAATGTTATAAATGGGATATGCCCTCTTTCAGGTGGTGCCCACATAAGTTTGTTTATGAACAGGTGAAAAACAGAGTTTAGGGGTGTTTCGGGTAGATATATATACTTATATACCCTCTGGTTATTTAACATAGCCATGGAAAATGGTCCATTTATAGATGGTTTACCATGGTTTACCTATTAAACAATGGTGATTTTCCACGGCTATGTTAAATAACCAAAGGGTATATGTATAGATCCTTAGATGGGTGTATCAAACAACAAACATATATAAGGAACATGGCGAAATCAACCAGTAAATTCTTATATTAAGTATTCCATACTTATCCCATTATCTCCACTTAAATCCAAATTACCTATCCACACTTAAGTCACATTCCAAAAGTGCTTAAATCCCCTATAAAAGCAGCATGTTTCATGGTTTTCACCACTTCAAATCACAAAAAGTGAATCACGTCAGTCGCTGATCTCCCTCAGGTCCCTGGACGTTGTAGCTGCTTCCACGCACCAGCGCAGTGACACCTGGGAGTGGATTTCAGCCAGCAATGGTGGATTTCAGCCAGCTAAATTCTGGATTTACCCTCTCTGGTTGGTGGTTTTAACATGTTTTAACCGATTTTAACCATCTTGAAAAATATGAAAGTCAAATTGGAGTATTGTTCCCAATATATGGACAAATAAAAAATGTTCCAAACCACCAATCAGCTCTGGTTATTTAAGAGTTTGCTATTGAAAATTGCCCATTTATAGATGGCTTACCTATTAAAAATTGTGATTTTCCACGGCTATATTAGTCATAACCAGATGGTAACAGGAAAAATGGTGGATTTATGGGGATGCAATGGGCATGGGGGATATGGAGGGATGCAAGTGGATATATCACGGCATATCTTTAAAAATATGTCAAGCCCAGGTTAATAAACCACTGCTTGATTAATTAGGGGGTTCTCCTCAAACAATGATGATTTCTTACTTAGGTGGCACCCGTATGCACCCCTAACTCAACAGACAAGGGGTGTATTCATCCGGGGTTGATCTTATATTATGCGGGTGCAATCAACCCATAAAGATGATTTATAACATGATTCAACCACATTTAACAATAGTGAGTAGGGGTTTAACTGTTTTCTGGCATGCAAGGTGGTGCCCCCTTAGCTAGGTTGGATAATACCTAGGATTTGGTTCCATCTCTTGGTTGATCTTCTTGATCGTCTGACGGGCGATCGTGTTGACCCAGTCCCCAGCCCAGGGAGGATCTTCAGATCCCCTGGATCTGGCGGAACCCAGGAATTCCAACACGTCAAGTCATCAAAAAATCCATGGGAATGACGGGCATTCCCAAATAGAACCATCATTAGTACGTATACGATCTTACTTGGCTATTTTTTGGTGATGGACATATACTTCCTTCCCGATTTTGGAACCCAATTGGCGAGGGTAGAGACCTGGTTTGTCGCCAAAGATCCAGATCACTGATCCAGAGTGATGTGTTATGTAAATTTTATGTAGATCCCGAAAGCGATCAGGTTATATCACCATATGAAAATCCTCTTTATGTACTCACCCAAGCGCTTCCACGTTTCCCCTTGAGTGCAGAATTTGGTGGCTTATCACCTATCACCATTTTATAACAGTTTGCCTATCAATGTGGCCATTTGGAGGTTGTACCGCCAAAAAAACACTTCCAAACACACCAAAACATCATACTAAGTTGATGGAATATATCCCATTAGCTCCCAGGAATATCCAATGAGATTCCTGTTCTCAAAAATATGAGTTCGTCAGTTGGGATGATGAAATTCCCAATATGATGGGAAAAATGTTCCAAAGCACCAACCAGTGATTATTAACCATTAACCATCATTAACCAGTATTAACCAGGTATATCCCATAATAAAAACCATCATTAACCATCATTAACCACTATATTTATCAAATCTGCACATGAGTCGCTGGTGACCACACCGGACCAGCGACTAACTGTTGGCCAAGGGGCTGTCGGTGGTCAAACACATCTCATGACAGCTGTGAGAGTCGCTCAACCTAAAGGGTGATGCGTTGTGGGGAAAAAATGGGAGATAGATGTGATATAGATGGACTAGTTTTACGTCTCCAATTTGCCAATGGTATGTATATATATATATATAATGTAATGTAATGTAATGTAAGAAAATAAAAGATACTAATGTATATATATATATATATATAAATAAAATGTGTTACGATATTAAATAGTGTAATATAATTTAATGTAACGTAAATATATATATATATATGAACAAAAAACTATGCAATGTAGTGTAGTCAAATATAATATACCAATACCAATAATATAATCTAATATGTATATATATAGGCAATTAAATGCAAATGCCATATGTTATTAGATGTTGAATCCAACATTGCAGGAAAGGTCTGACCTGGTTGGTGGTGCTGGCTGTGCCCATCTTGAAAAATCATGGAATTCGTCAGTTGGGATGATGACATCCCATATATGACATGTATATATATATATATATATGAAATGGAAAATAAAAGTGAAGCCATGTTTGAAACCACCAACCAGTGATGTTCTTCTTCCAAATGGTGACAACTCCCTTGCTGAGATCTTCATCAGATATGAAGTTCAAGATGAATTCATCAGGGACAGCACCATGGATGGGTTTGGATATGTTTGGATCATCTAAACAAATCCCAAAAGTAATCTGCTTGGTGGTTGACCTACCCCTCTAAAAAATATGAGTTCGTCAGTTGGGATTATGAAATTCCCAACTGAAAAAATTAAAAGTGGTCCAAACCACCAACCAGTAATAGTGGAAATAATGCCACTACGTTACTGCTATAATCAATATCCCTGTGGAATAATGGTAATATAATGTAGTCATGCTTCCAGATTTGTAGACTCTGAGAATAGAAATAGATCTTCCGATTTTTTGGGGATTTGCACCTTGGGATATCCTTCAACAGCAGCAGTCTGGGGTTCATAGCAGGCCGTTGGTACAGGTGAGGTCATAGGTTCCGCTATACGCAGCATCCAGCCTTGGCGCAAGGGATTGGTTAAGAGGGGGCTAAATATAATCCATCTACAACCCATCTACAACCCATACAGGAACTGGGGATATTGACGGAGATTGCCTATATATACACATAATTGCACATATATGTATTAATTATGTATATACTGTATGTATAGATGTATATGTATATATATATATATATATATATCACGTACATACCTGGGGTATAAGAAGCTTATTACCCCATGTCAGTAATGGTGGAATTGGCGGGTCGATTTCCATGGACTTTTTGGGATTTTCACCACCGGTGGTGCCCGGCAAAGCCATTCTGGGATGGTGCCCTTACCATTGGAAGTGCCATGCAGATTTGAGTGGGACTGGAAGACAAAAGTGTCACGGAATAACAGTTCAAAAACAGTTCCTTCTCACGAGTGGCCTAAAATGGCCTAAACCCTTTGTATTGTATCTATTTAATCTATTTATTTTTGGGTCCCAAATGTTGGTGTTTTTCTTACAGCGGGCTGGGGTTATAACTAGTAACCAAGGAGTGTCTCAGGATCAGGGGATAAACATCACTGCATGTTGACAGTCACAAAGCATGAGATTTTGGAGTCAACATGGAGAACACATGGTTTATTCCATTGGAGAGTTGACATGTCAACATGGAATTTCATGGTTGTTCGGATAAACCCAATTCCGAGAAAACATGGGAAAACTAGATTATGAACCTTGGGATTTGGATGGATTTGGTTCAAGCTTCGTGATCAGTAATTGACACCAGTACAGTAAGCTGGGCCAATGATTTTACCTCGTGTGCAGGCAGTGTCTAATTATATCTAATTAAATAGTAATTTTTAGAGAGCAAACTCTGAAATGGGTTACGGATTCCAAGATCCACTGTGTTTGTTTCGTCTTCACTATCCATCCTAAACCAGTTTCAGACTCACCCAGTAGCTATATCATGCTATATCCACTCAAAAACAAAAATCGTTGGCAAACTTAGAAACCTTTATCATCCCATGCAGGGGTATACCCAATTTCATCCAATTTCATAAACCATTCTACAGGATTCTTGCCCCCAAGATAGCGTTCAGTTGCCTAAAAAAAGTGGCTGAATTCTATGGTTTATGGTAGATTAACTATAGTATTCATGGGGTTTATAAACCAACTTACTTATAACTGGGGGGCACCATCCTGTAGAGAATGGTGACGCTCCTTGGCTTCTGTTGGAATTTATGCCTTTGCACCACTCCCACCCCCCACACCAGGCATCCCAACGTGCTACACTGAAGCCCTGTCTCCGTGTTTCCGGAGGACAAGCGTGCTGTCACCGTCGCATCAGTATGACCTGGGCCGCCCGGGACCCCGGGTCCGGCATGGAAATGGGTCTGAAAATGAGGGATATCCCCCCCCAAAAAAATACCCTGCCTGGCTGAGAACTTTGGGGCTCACATCAAAACAGCCGGTAAATGGATCTTCATCCCCTTTGTATTGAGATTCATAGGTCTTGACCTATTCCCACTTCAATTTAGGTAGAGTTCATACACAGTATGTTGACCCTGGCTTGATCTTGCAACACATGAAATTACTGTTAGGAGTGGCCACCCTTTGATTCTGCAGCAAAAAGCACATGTATGAATGGAATTAAATGAAGAGGTTCTATATAACAGTTGAAGAGCCAACAGTAGCAAAACACGGTTCCCCCACTAGTGCTCACAGTAGCAGGGAGCAAATTCTGTGTCATACCTGGTGCCCGTTAATTTTTCTTCGCAGCCACGCAAATCAGTCGCCCTTCAAGTTGGCCCAACTTTCAAGAAAACTCATAAAACTCACAAAACTTCTATGGGTCAAATTTGAGTCATTACCGAAAAATGTGATGGTCAACTGGTTTACAACAAAAATGCCAAACTTTGTGACCGACTCCTTGGTCGGTCTCCTTCAACCCTGATTCAATGGCAGGGCCTGCAAAGTGTTGGCTTTTTACGGTAGATTTCCCGCAAAACAACTCCCGAAATCTAGAGGGTTTGTCAGCTCCATTTGGGTTCGTCTGAAAAGTTAGAGGCTTCGCATGATCAATCATAATTCTCCCCTATTTCTATGGCCATTTGATGGGTATCCGCCGTTTCCAGACACAGGAAAATCATATATATATATATAATTATATATATATATATATATGGTATCATAACCCATCATATGTCCATTCCCAGGAGCATTGTAAAGATTTCGAATAAGTATCCAACAAGTTCAATAAGTAGCTGATACTAACTGATTCTATAAATACACAAGTTTTCAAGTATACTGAACAAAAAAAACACGATGTGCTGCAGCAACTGCTAGTAACGAAGTACTCAGCATCAGCCTATCCATCCAAGTGGTTGACCCAGAGTTCAAAACCCAGCCACATTCCATATGATTACCCGGTGATCAAACCTGGCAATGGAAAATTCCACATTTCTAGATGGTGTTCCCAATAAAATAATCTTATGTATTGTGGATTTTCCAGCCAGTCATGTTTGATTTCCGCAGGGTAATTTCTGGGTAGTTTTGCACATTAAATAAAAGAAAAACAAAAAAAAACAAACATTTTATGGTTATCCCCCAGTTCAATGGATTGGTTTATGGGAAAATCTTAACCGGAAACCATCATTTTTCACATGAACGACTAGGGGTTTTCCTGTTTTCCCTCGAACCAATCCATCAAGGCGGTGGCCCCCTAGTTATGTTTGTTGGTTTATTTTAATCCCCATTATGTCTTGTAAGTGGCTGAATTCTATGGTTTATGGTAGATATAACTATAGTATTCATGGGGATTATTTCATGGTTTATAAACCAACTTATAACTGGGGGGCCCATCCTGTATAGATACAACCCCCCAATCAACCCTAGTAAAATTGGACTCATTTGCATCAACTTATATATAGCTAACGAGCTGGGGCACCACTTTGATTGACCACCCTTTCCGGACCGAAAAATGCACCACGACACTGTTGCCGTTGACCACCACCGTGTCGGTCTCCCCGACCAAGCAGGCGCGAACACAGGCGGAGGAGTCCGCCAGATAGGTCTCGGGGCGGAAATGGTGAACCAATTTGAATGGTGATAATATTACAGTAATAGATAACAGTAATAGATAATATGGACATGACAAGTATAGATCATATTAATGGTCACACAAGTATCATTGATTAAATTGTGACAATATTACACGTAATAGATTTAATCGAAGGAAGTTTAGAAGTCAAACTTCCGACAATATGGACAGATGAAAAGCAGAGCAGGGCAGAGGCAGAGGCAGAGAGAAGAGAAAGATTAGAAGAGAGAAGATCAGAAGAGAAAGAGCCAGAAGAAAGAAGATGCAGATGCGCGAAAAGGTAGGAAAGTCGCGAAACACTGTGTTTTGCCAATGATTTGAGGCTCCAGAGGGTCGAAAAGTAGGCTCGCTAAAGCGGCGGGTGCGGAGCCAGCTGGCCAGATGAGAGATAAAAAATTGCACGCCGTTGTGGCGCGAAGCACATTTCAAAATGTACAAGACACACCAGGTGCGGACCACTTTTGGCAGTTGCGATGTCGAAAAAGTGCACGCCGTTGTGGCGCGAAGCACATTTCCAAGTCAAAATGTACAAAGCACCTCAGCCTCGGACCACTTTTAGAAGTTGAGATGTCGAAAAAGTGTACGCGGTTGTGGCGCGAAGCACATTTCCAAGTCAAACTCTACAAAACACACCAGGTGCGGACCACTTCTGGCACTTGAGATGTCGAAAAAGTGCACGCCGCTGTGGCGCGAAGCACATTTCGAAGCCAAAATGTTAAAAACACCAGGGGTTCGGACCACTTTTGGAGGTTCAGATGTCGCTTCGCTTCG
>Ga0126342_10006788_pt1 | contig 20364 bp, 24 predicted proteins | sample Cyp1metagenome_FD_92528 | JGI IMG/M metagenome (GOLD analysis project Ga0126342, IMG submission 92528) | Coral microbial communities from Lord Howe Island, Old Settlement Bay, Australia - Cyphastrea 1 metagenome | ecosystem: Host-associated > Invertebrates > Cnidaria > Coral ...
AACAGCAACCTACCCTAAACACAAGCTAAACGCCGCATCGCCACGACTTCCACAAAAGCCTTCCCCCAAGCTAATTTCAAGATTTTTGGGATTTCGCCACGACTTGGGCAGTTGGGAGTACCAGGTAGTCTTTTGCGAGCTACTCGATCTTGTATATTTCATGTTTTCGTATAACACATATACATTCTATAATTTCATTTCATGAGAATTTAACTTTTTTTGCTACAAGGCCTTGTTCGTTTGAGGCTGGAGCCTGTGGAGCCGGCCTTTGACCCGGGCTGCTTGAAGCATAGGGTGGACCTGATCCCAATGAGGAGCTCCAACGCTGCCACCAAGGTACCAAAGTTGGGTAGTGGAATGGTCAACGGCCTCCAAGAAGCCATCCTGCAGTACATAAGACTGATGAGTTGGAGGCAAGTTGGAGGTGAAATTTTTGAAAGAGGGCAACACCAAGACACTTAGCAATCTTTCGCTCCCGTTGAAAGATTTGACCCGCTCAAGCTCCCAAGCCAGTTTGACTGACAGTCAATCCACCACGTCCGACAAGGTGGACAGTCAGCCCAGCAAGCCCGAGTCCGAGATGGCCTCGGAGAAGGAACCTGAAAGATTGCAAGTGGTCAAGTCATTGGCCAAAGAGAAAGCCGTCGTCCCAAGGGCAACACCTGGGAAAGAGGCATCTCTGACTGTTGCAGCTCAGATTGCGAATTTGCAGGGCAAAATCAATGCCGGCAAGCGAAAGGCACCTGAGAAGGACGAGCATGACGGAAAGAAGAAAAAGCCAAAGGCATCGAAAAAGAAAGGACCCTGCAAGAAGGCACCCCAGAGGAAGAGAGTTCCTGCTGCAGAGCCTGAGAAGGTTGTGGATGCAGCCAAGGACACCCGAAAGCGCTTCACTTCTCGAGCTTACCACCGGGCCTTGCAAGCATCTTTGAAGGCGGGAACCGCCGAAGAGGCAGCGAAGGAGATTGCACGTGCAGCTCACAAGTCAGCTGCAGAGCAATGGGATCTGCAGGTGCAAAGCGCCTGATTTTTTTTCATGCAAAATTCAATCACCTTCATGGTTTACTTCGTTCAATCAAAATTACATGGTATCAAAGTGGTCTGTTCCACTTGTTGGCCTCGAAGCATCTAGATACAAGCTGCTCAGGCGTTGTGCGACAACGTTTGCAAAGCAAAACGAGTCTGCATGGAACAAGTTCACAAGCTCTGGCAAAAGAACGCATGTTGATTACCACATGCTTGTGTGAGAAAGATTTGGAGTTTGCCCGCTGTAAAGTCACATTTCCGTGTGCCACCACTATCAGCGATGCTTCCTTGCGCAACTTGGAGCGGGCCATCCGCTGACCTTTTTTTCTGCAGCAAATTCTTTGAAGGTATTCTACAGGCAAAGCGTGGAGCGGACAAACCCGCTATATAACCATATGAATCCCTTTTTTTTACACTCTCATGTGGGAAGGCCACCTTCCGCTTTCAGCGTGACAGTCTCCAGCAGGCACTTCTGTTTTTGTTTCCGTGTGACCACTCATGGAGCAGAGTGCCGTGGCGAGGCAGCAAGAGTCGCTGATTAGAAGATACCCTAGCAAAAAGTTGGCTAGCAACTTTGTGGCGCTGAGGCAGACGTTCCTGAGTATGGATCACGCTGACTTCTTGTGTTCAAGAATCATGGAGGAGCTGCAGCGCCGAGGGGATCAACACTTGGTCGAATCTGAGATGAGTCTCAAAGACGTCCAGCCTGGAACACTGAGGCGGCTTCCTGCGCAGTACTTCGATGATTGATTTCTTTGCAAAGCAATTTAATCCAAATGATATGTAACTGTTTGCCCTAATTTCTCTGCGGCGTCTTGCCGCTAAATTCGCAGAGGACTGCGTGATTCCTGCAAAAATCCAACGAATGAGTTATTGGTTGTTACCAACTGTCAAGCACAGATGTCCACTTCGGAGCGGTGCATCCGCTGAATATATGTACAGAAGATCTTTATAATATTGGTTTTTAAACACATATATACATACAGTACATAGATGCATAGAATACATGGAGCGGAAAAACCCGCTGCAGGCACGTCGGGGACAGTTCGAAGCAATGTGATCACTTGAAGCGGACCGTCCGCTCACATAAATCTTTGGTAGTCTGATTTTCTCTTTCGACGCTACACGCTAAGCACCATAGGCAGCAGCAACCCCCCGTCAGGAAACTCAAGGGTCCGGATTCCGCAATGGCTGCTGTGGTGGTCGACTCCCAGGACTTGACCAAGACTGATGACCAGGTCCGGGATGCCTCGCAACTTGTTGCAGCCACCGAGGCCGATGCTAAAGGCCCCGACCAATCCTTGTCAACTCCAGAGGCTTCAGAGACTCTAGAGGAGGGAAGAGGGAGCCAAGATGACAAGCGCAATGGTGCCCTTGTGCCTGTCACTGACGCTTCTCAGGTGGTTCAACCGATGGAGGGGATGACTTGGCAACAGCTTGACAGTTACAACTCCAGTCAGGCTTACTGCCACCATTGCAAGAAGCTTGTTGACACAAAGATTGAGAAGGTGATTCGAAAGAAAGGTCACCGGTCTCTGACTTGCCAGGCATGCCACAACATTTGCACGATGTTGTACAAGAATTTCGACATGCAAGCTCTTGGGTGGCAGACTTTAGGAAGTGAAGACTTGGTGTCCTTTTTCAAGAGTGCGCACATGTGCAAAGATGCCGGCGGCAGATTCAAGCTGGACAAGATCAAGCTTCAGATCACAGAGACTTTGACCACAATCCACAGAACTTTGACCAGGAAGACCTCAGGTGGATCTTTTCTGCCGCTGTCAGTCTACGAGCAACAAGGCTACGACGTCAAGGCCATCGAAGAGAAGGCCGAATGGATGTCTTCGGCATTGCCCCTTCGGTTTAATGTGAAACCCCTTTTACAGGGTCTTTGGATTCTTATAGAAGTTTTTGTAGCGGGCTATCCGCTCCGGTGATTGCCTCTTGTAGCGGGTCATCCGCTCCCTTTCAAGCAGTGTTTGCGTTTTGTAGCGGGCCATCCGCTCCACTTCATTCGTGGATTCGGTACCCGCAATCTCAGGTTTGGAAAGGTATTCCGTGTCGCGACCATCACGGTGGACCACGAAAAGATTGAGGAGGTTGTGCGAGAACGGGTGCAGTCAGCAATGAGAAAGGTCGGGGGCCAGAAACGCTCTGCGCCCAAAGATGGTGAAGGTGAGCAGGATGATGTGGACATGGAGTCCCTTGCCAGCTTGGAGTCTAGTGACTCAGAAGCATCTTCGGTGCCAAAGCGTCAGAAGTCGAAGACAGGCAAGGCCAAGAAGGTGAAAAAGCAGAAGACCCAGAAGCTCACAGGGGAACAGAAGAAGATCAAAAAGGAGAACCAGGCACAGATCAAGAAGGCCAGAGCCTTAGAGAAGGTGGTGGCACCCGCGCTCCCTGCAGCCAAGCGAGCTTTGAAGGCTGACCATGCGCCTGTTGCGTTGGAAGGCTTGGTTCAAGCAGCCAAGGAAAGCATCAAGTCTGCCACGAAATTCATCGCCAATGCAGAGAAGTTGTCTGCAAAGGGCGAGAAATGCGATCCCTGGGAGTTCGACGCCAAGAAGTGTGCCAAAGAGTTGAGAGCGACAACTGCAGAAGCAGAGCAGTTGGCCAAAATTGTGAAGAATCTTGGCACCGACGGCTTGGCAACCTTGGCCAAGACAGCGGTTGAAGCTGCCCAGGCAGAGGCCACCAAGAACAATGAGCAGTGAAACTGCTCTAGCCCTGCCTTGCTCGGTACCATATTTTCTCAAAATCTTTAGGGTAGCCTTCCAGTGGCTTTCAATTAGATGTTAGCCCAGCGTGCGATCTTTGTGGTATTTAGCTGCATGATCATTGAAAGGGAATCTGCTAAGAGAAAGGGGAAAACCTGGACCTGGATGGATGTAATTTTGTAGCGGACCATCCGCTCCCTTTCCAGCAGAGGAAGAACTTCTTGTAGCGGATCATCCGCTCCCTTTGCAGCACTGTGTTCGTTTTGTAGCGGGCCATCCGCTCCCTTTGCAGCAGAGGAAAAACTTCTTGTAGCGAGCCACCCGCTTCCTTTGCAGCAGTGTTTCACTTCTTGTAGCGGGCCATCCGCTCCATTTCGACCACATGTTACACGCCACTTGGAAGTCGTACTGTTCAACTTCTTGTATTGGTTGAAGTTTCCCAATCTATAAGGATGCTTATGGCCACCTTCGTTTTAGAATCTTTCTCTTCCAATCTTGAGTCCTGATATGCGTATAACTTGGAAGTTTCACGTCTCAACTTCTTGTTTTTCGTGCCAAACCTACACATGTAAGAGGGGATCACCGTATACCAGCGTATACTTTCCGTATACCGTTAAGACAGGAACACCGTATACCAGCGTATACCGCGCGTATACCGAACCAGAGAGGGCCCGTATACCAAGCTGTATGTAAAGAACTCAATACGTATACCAAAAAGGACAGCCCCGTATACCAACCGTATACCAAAAGGAAAATTTCCCGTATACCAAGCGTATACGGAGCACAGGTGATCGCCAGGAGAGGCCGTATACCAATCGTATACCAACTTGTGGTATATCATCATCTTTATCATTCTGCACTTTTTGCAGGATTTGGCAACAGCTCAAAACAAAGTGATTTAGAAGCCATGGTGTACAAAGCCATTTTCTATACGGCTCCAAATGATGTGCCTTTGAGCTTCGAACATGTTCCCGAATGGGAATGGGTTGCCTTGCCTCCGCGGCAGCAGCAACGTCTTACAGAAGGTGATGCACGGATCTTCAAGGCTGCTGGAGCATATGGGGGCGTGTTCTATCCGTTCCAGAGGGTGCCAATGCCGGAGGGAAGAGAGGCTTGGCCCATCCATGGGATGTACCAGGCCAAGAACAACAACGTCCTCTTGGTCAAGCATTTTCCTGACGCAGCAACCCCGAAGGCACCCAAGAAACCTACAAAACCTGCGAAGAAACCTGGGGTGAAGAGCGGCGGCGGATCTAAGTCCTCTTCTGTTTTCAAGAAGCCAAGCCTCAAAAAGTGAGGGATCAGATTTGCTTTGCAAAGAGCTGCTGCAAAAAAAAAAGTTTTCAATCTGTTTTTTAGTGTGTAGCGGGACTTCCGCTTCCAGTGGCGCAGTTGTGCATGTTTTCAGCATTGAGCTTTGTAGCGGTCCATCCGCTCCCTTTGCCGCAGTGTTTGCTTCTGTTGTAGCGGGCCATCCGCTCCCTTTGCATTAGTGCTGTTTTGTTTGTAGCGGGCCATCCGCTCCCTATATGCAGCAGTCTTGGCTTTTTGCTAGCTGCCCATCCGCTCCCTTCACAGCAGTGTTTGCATTTTTTTAAGGTTACCAATGTTGTCGTGAAACAACCAGTTGTTTGATTTTTTGTGGCTCAACCGCTGCGGCTCAATTCATGTAGCTGTACCCTATATACGAGCTCGGTACCGTACATGATGTTGCCATGGATGACACACCTCCGTGGAGAAAGAACCGGCTTTCTTGGAAAGAGGCTGTAGCACAACCCAAGCAACAAGCAGCTTGGCCGGGTACAACCGCTTTGCCACCAAGACCAAAGGTGAGACCTACAACCCCAGCAGCCTTCCCAGCGACAGCGCCATCTACACCGAAGCCGCCGCCTCCCCAACTCAGACCTCCCTTACCAAAGGCAAGACCTGTCCAGCCGAAGACAAGACCTGAGCAGCCCCACATAAGACCTGCGCAGCCAAACCCACGACTAGTGCAACAGACAAAGGCGAGACCACCAGCCCCTCGACCCGAAACACCCCGGGCAGACCCGACAGGCATGGTGTTGCAAGCACTTTTGTTTGGTCGTTTCTTGTAGCGGGTCATCCGCTCCATGCTTGTGTCTGGTTGCTGGTGATGGTTGCTCCTTGTAGCGGGCCATCCGCTCCAGTTGAAGTTGGGATTTGTTTAATCTTGATATATCTTGATCCCAAAACACTTTACGTATATAGACACATATATCTATATGATTTTGTAACGGGCCATTTGCTCCATTTGAGTTGCTTCAACTTTCAAGTTGATCTTACATATATACCGTATATACTTTTCATGTTTTGCTTCCAAGCAGGTGGATCTGCTCTTTCAAGCTCTTCGGCAGTTGGGATGACCTCTGCAGCTGAGGAGGCCAGCCAGAGAGTTAGCAAGAGACAAAGAGACCGTTGGGAGAAGCAGAACGGCTGGAAACGCAAGAGAGGTGGAACAGCCAAGGAATGCTTCTCTAAGAAGTATTTCAAGCCCGAAAACCATGAGAGCTGGTATGAGTTGGTCAAGGATGGCCATATACAACCTGTGAAGCAGCAGAGATAGAAAGTGAAAAATAGCGGGCCATCCGCTGTGTTTGGTGGGTACCATGGAACAGTTTTGCAGACCCCGTTTGGAGCGGGCCATCCGCTGATTTCAAACGAAGTTGTATATATGGAGCGGGCCAACCGCTGAGTTCAAACGCGTTTCTCATGATTTATAGTCTATAGCAACAGAACCTATACGCATGGAGCGGAATCGCCGCTGGATTTTTTTTTCTTGCCGCAAGCATTGAATTTGGAGATGCACAGCGTTTGAGAGCTCAAATTGCAAACCGTGCTGATTGCTCCTGTTCCATTGCAATGGCTACGAAGGCTGATGGTGTTGCAGAATATGGCTGCCATGATGAGGAGATTGCAGCTGCCGCCCGCCGTGTTGCCTTGGAGGACGCAGTCGGTCGGAGCGACCTCATGACCGTTGGTGCCCTGCAGATTGATTTCTTTCTGGATCGCGTCGGCATCTACTTGGGTAGCACATGCGTGGTCTTGGCGACTTTGAGCAAGACCATTGAGCGCACGGCGTATGATTAGGGCATCCTGACGCAGCGTGCATGGACCCAGAGCTAGAAAGGCTTGGGCAGAGGTGTGTCTATATGTAGATCTATAGGAATCATTGAAGCGGGTCATCCGCTCCATTCAAGAGGTATAATAAGTGGCTTCCTTGTAGCGGGCCATCCGCCAATTTGCGTTGTACCGATATTCTATGTGGCCCATCCGCTCCGTTTTGTTAGAGCTTCCAGTGGGCCATGCGCGCCGTTCTGTTATCTTGTAGCGGGCCATCCGCTCCGTTCTGTTACGTTGTAGCGGGGCATCCGCTCCCTTTGCATACGTTGTAGCGGGGCATCCGCTCCTATAATATGTGTAATCTCCAATGTTGCAAAACAATTGTTCTACCGTTGGCTTCCACTCAAAGACTTCGTATATATATATATAAATATCCTGTACATGTCGAAAAGGAAGGCTGATGGAGCGCTGCTGTTTGAAAAATGCCAAGGCATTAAAGGCTTGGCTGATAACCACTTGAGGGCCGTTATTGCACGGCTAAGCGGCAGAGATGATGCTGAAGTGCACGCTAAAAAAAAATCTGCCAACGATTCTCTGATGTATTACATTTGCTACAGTGCTCCGAGCTTCCGCGACACACGGGTCGACAAATGATGAGTGTTTGGACAACATCCATAGCTGAATTCTGCCAAATGAGATGTGAAAAAGACAAGGTTTTTTTCGAGTCGCTGAGAGACTTCCACGGACCATTTGCTGAAGGCATTTGCTACTGCGATGAAATAACCCCTGGAAACCCATTACGTCCAGATAATGCTCGGAAGTCTCTAGTGCAACCCGGTACGCAGATTCTGTTTTATTTTGTTTTGCGCCGTGGGAAACGAAGTATAATATCCAACATGCATGGCCTCGAATGCAAGGCTATACTTCACGTGGAGTCATCTGGCTGCCACTGGTGATGAAGCAATGTGGATGCCAGTCTGTATTTTGAGGCACGATGAAATCGAAGAGCTGCAGGGGAAACAGCCGGCCTTGATCGCACACGTCTTGAGACAGCTTCTGCCAATGTTTGCTGGCTTTGCCATTTCCCATGGTGAAGAAACCAACTATGTTGTCACAGGCAAAATCTACATGATTGCTGACGAAGCGGCCATTCGCGCCAGCATTGCTTGCAAAGGTTCAGCAGGGCTGCGTTGCTGTTTCAAGTGTCGCAACGTTGTTGCGTCTCATTTGCCGGAAATGACTGGTTTTGCTACAATTTGGGAACACAATCCCAGCAAGTTCGATTTGCAAACTGACAAGGGGGTGGCTGACATTTTGGATTATCTACGAGTTTTCAGAGGCAGCAAAGCTCGCCGTGATGAAGCTGAGATACTTGGCAGAATGCCGATCCGGCGCTGCATATATGTTATATATTTTTTTAAACTTTGCACGTCAACACATCAAAATACATGTGTTCATGAAGCGGGACATCCGCTCAGTTGCAGTACATGTGTACACAATATATTGAGTTGAGATGTTCGCTGAACTGCTTGAAACAGGAAATATTCTGGATGGCACTATGTGCCCCAATGCTTCCTCAACGATTCGTCTTTGACGCAGTTTCTGCAACCAAGCAGAATTGTCTATGATGCGATGCACAATATTTTCAATAACGGTATTGCTTCGCAGGAATGTGGTCTGCTGCTGACACGTGCAGAACAAAAGCTGAAAGTCACTGTAGACCATGTTCGCGACTTCGCGAAAATGTCTTGGGTTTGTGCTTCGTCTTGCAAGGGACAGAAATTGTACGGAAACATTACCTCGCAACTTTTGAACAAAAAGCTCTTCAGAAAAAGCGGAGGAGATATTCACTGGGCTGGCTCCGCTTCGCAAACCTTAGGTTTGATGTCGCTACTGTTTGCCTTTTGTCACTTTGTGCTCTCAGCATTCACGGAGATGCGAGACGAGGTAGCAAGCTTTGTAGCTTTGCAAATGGTTTGCTTGCGGATTATGCATAGCAAGAAAGATGCTGCATCCTCTACGGGATTGGTGCAGCTGCAATCTGATCACCTCCGCAAGTTCGTGCGTGCCTACTCGCGAGATGCGTGCAGGCCCAAGCATCACTTTCAGTTCCACCACGAAGAACAAGTTGCTGAAGCAGGCTACCATTTTGACTGTTTCTGCATGGAAAGGAAAAACAAAACTTTCAAAGGAGGAATCATTCCAAACATCACCCGGCTGCAAGACATGGAAAAATCATCGTTAGCCAGGTGGCTTCAAATTGATTTAGCATGCGCTTTGAAAAAGTGTCCTGCCCTGCATGGCAAAATTGAACCATGTGGAGAAGCTGCCATCAGAAAATCCATGAGAAGCGCTGTTGGGGGTTGGATTGGCCAAGGAGACTTCGTGGTAAACCCATCAACCCAGGCGTGCTTCTACGTCCAAGCAGCGCAGCAGAAAAACAACAACTTTCACTTGTTGGGTGTCTGGGCCGTTCACATCCGACATGGACAAGAATGGGCTTGGTCGCAATGGTCATGGCCAACTGACTTGGATTCTATTTCCACGCTTGCAGAAACTTCCTTGGGCAACTATTTTAAGATTACCTTTGCTCAAGACGCGCAGGTATTGGCTCTGATTCGATGAAGCTTCAAAAAAAAATCCACGCTGCCCTGTACTGCATTTTCTTGGAGCGGAAAACCCGCTGAGTTTGGCCTTGAAGCGGTAAACCCGCTCATTTGACCTTGAAGCGGTAGACCTGCTCTGTTTCTTTTGGAGCGGATGATCCGCTTTTAATCAAGTTTGCAGACAGTTTTTTTGAAGAGTGAAAATTACAAAAACGTAACTTCAAAATAAGTTCATAAAGTATACCTTTCATAACTTGCATAACTTAGTTATAACCTATGTTATAACTGCCACAACTTCGAAGACACACCTAAGTAGGGCGTTCAAGCCTGCCGTTTGCCAGCCCTCAAACCCTTAAAATCTCCGCGGCAGCTTCGGCCAGGCACTCTGGCCACAGGCATTTTTTGTTGGAGCCTTCAAGCCTGCCCTTTGCCTCCATGGCCCTCTGTCTTATAGGGCGTTCAAGCGTGCCGTTTGCCAGCCCTCAAACCCTTAAAATCTTCCGCGGCAGCTTCTTAAGGCGCTCAAGCCTGCCGTTTGCCAGCCCTGAAACCGTTAAAGTTTTCCGCGGCAGCTTCGACCAGGCACTCTGGCCACAGGCAATTGTTGTTAGAGCCTTGAAGCCTGCCGTTTGCCAGCCCTCAAGCCCTTAAATCCTCCGCGGCAGCTTCGACCAGGCACTGGCCACAGGCATTTGTGATTAGAGATTTGAAGCCTGCCGTTTGCTTCCATGGCCCTCTGTTCTTAGGGCGTTCAAGCCTGCCGTTTGCCAGGCCTCAAACCATTAACCGCCGCGGCAGCTTCGACCAGGCACTCCGGCCACCTCCATGGCCCTCTGTTGTTCAGGCGTTCAAGCCTTGCCAGCCCTCAAACCCTTAAAATCTTCCGCGAGAGCTTCGACCAGGCACTCTGGCCACAGGCATTTGTTGTCCATGGCCCTCTGTTCTGGGCGTTCAGGCCTCAAACCCTTAAAATCCTCCGCGCTAGCTTCGACCAGGCACTCTGGCCACCTCCATGGCCCTCTAGAGGGCGTTCAAGCCTGCCGTTTGCCAGCCCTCAAACCCTAAAATCGTCTGCAGCAGTGCCAGGCACTCTGGCCACAGGCGTTTGTTGTTAGAGCCTTGAAGCCTGCCGTTTGCCTCCATGGCCCTCTGTTTTTAAGGCGTTCAAGCCTGCCGTTTGCCAGCCCTCAAGCCCCTAAAAATCTCCTGCGGCAGCTTCGAGCAGTGTGAGGCACTCTGGCCACAGGCATTTGTTGTTAGAGCCTTGAAGCCTGCCGTTTGCCTCCATGGCCCTCTAGAACAGCTTCGACCAGTGCCAGGCACTCTGGCCACAGGCATTTGTTGTTAGAGCCTTGAAGCCTGCCGTTTGCCTCCATGGCCCTCTGTTGTTAGGGCGTTCAAGCCTGGTGTCAATTTTTCTTTGCCCAGATCTGGCTTTTCGCGCAAAGCCGAACTTGATATCGTGTCTTTCGCAATGGCATGGTGCAGCACCTGTCCTGTTTCTGCGGCCCAAGCTTTGGCTCGCAGTTTATTGACGTGATACTTCATGGCATTTGTGGCAAAAATAGCTTTGCCCGGGCGAACTTTGCAGAGGCCTCAGTGGAACCGTCTGCAACTCTGGCCTTGGATTAGCGTTCGTTTTTGCACACGTTGCATTCGAAACGAAGGATTTCTTTTGGCGCTGCTTTTTCTTTGAGCAACTTGTGGCACGCAGACTGGTTGCACTCTAGTCCCTGTTCCAGCTTCCAGGTACCGGCGTGGCTAAAGCCATGTAAGAATGCGCGGTTCGTCTCGGAGAACGCACCGTTTCGTACTTCGTTTTGTAGACTCTGCAACCACAAATATCCTGGGCGCTCTCGCACTCCACCAGTTCTGTCACGCCATGGATTCCGTCCGGGGACTTGCCCCAGACATCCCCAGACCAACTCTTGCCCGTGGATGGTATGGGCTACTTTCTTCGTTTTGCACTGCGTCAACCATTACCATGGGACATCTCCCTGAAAAGTTCCACGTGGCGGTGGCAGCTGCCACATATCACCTGCCAGAATAACGTTCAACCCTCCAAAGGGACGAGCACATGCTGCATCCGTTGCGTACTTGCTTTGGGCGAGATCGCGGACCAACTCTCGGCAACACAACTCTAACCGAGCCAAAAGCTCAGCGCTAACCATGCTGATCTCATCAATGATGAGCCATCGCCAACGCAACGCTTTGGCGCTCAGGTCGAGAAGCTTGTGCCCGCTAATGCGCTCATCGCCAAGGCCTTGCCAGTTTAAACCAAACGCGTGGTGGATGGTGTCGCCCTTCGTCATTGCCCATAACAGCCTGCAGTGTGACAACCTGGAATTCGTCACCTTGCTTCCAATATGATTTACTATACAATGGACTGATGGTTGCTTTCAGTATCTGTCAGTCATGATATATATATATATATAAATATATGGTTCCAGACCTCGAGGCCCTCGACTTTCCAACGGGGCATCTTGAGGTTCCTCTTTAATGTCGATATCCCAAGCACCGGAGATTGGTGAAACGGCTGCGGCCACCGCCCCCCCCAAAGAAGGAGGGGTCGGCGGCACCCGGGCGCAAGCCCGTTCTATTATACCCTGGATTTTTGTCTGCTCCAAATCAAGCTATACTTGTGCTGCTACTGGTAGTGTCTCACCATGTGCATGCATAATTCATGCATGTCTCTATTTGTAGCTCAACACCATAACATTCGAAGACTGGAAGGTCAGCAAAATTATGACAACCCCTTGCTGATTGCTTGCCAAATTATCTAGCTGGTGCCCGTGATTGATCCCAAACGCATACGCTTCTTGCAGATCATGACGCCGACATACGCCGACACATGCAGCGGCTACGGCTATGGATTTACGTATTTCAGAACTGTTTGAGAACTCAAACCAGAAACGAAATTACATGAAATTACACGTTTGCATACTTTTGTTTACTTTTTTGTGACGAGTATAAGTGCTGGAAAAAGTCTCCCGGTTCAGGCTCTTGGACGGTAGCTCTCGATGCTCTCGCACCTTTTTCATTGAACTGCTCATATGTTGCCCCCATATGCTGCAGCCCCAAGGACTTTTGCACCTCAATGATGACTTCTAAACCCAGAGGATTGACTCAGTCATTATTTCCAGCTGTGCAAAGGTGTGCCTTGTAGTCTTGCAGTTCTGGGTCTCCGAATGTCTACGCAGGCTTTTTGAACTGTCCCAAAAAGAATGTCACTAAGATCACTAAGTGACTTTGGTGCGTCAAATTAATTGATTTCACACTGCCTTAGCACACGGCCGATGGGCGGCCTCTGAGTACAGCACTCAATTACAAACCTTCAGCCTCTCAGCATCTCTCAGCCATGTGGAAAGCGAAGGCAACGAGGGCGGTTCAGTGGCCAAATGATGACACGACATAACACGACTGTACAGTGATGTACGAAGTATGTACGAAATATGTACGAAGTACATCGAAGTACACCATCCAAGTGCAAGGGCAATGCAACTGCATTACGAGTTTGCAGAAGACTATGGATCTGCAGCAGGTCCGGTCCCAGGAAGTGCCAAGCCTTCCACTCCGTGATGATCTTTCGAAGGCATTCTCGATGCCTCCCAGGAGTCTTTGCTAAGAAGTTCTTGCGAACCACCTGACCAGGTTGTGCTGCGGGATGCTGCGAGCAAACTCCATGAGCATCACAGACTTGTTTGTCTTCGTTGAATTTGCATCATGTTCATATTTTTTCCGACAAACATCGACAAATGCGATGTTTTTGCATATTTTTGCTATTCTTCAGTATCTTTCCTTCCCTGCAAAACCTGAGGTGAGTTCCTTTCCTTCCAGGTTGTAGCCTCTTCCAAGGCGGCCCTTTTCTCCACTGGTGCGAGCTTTTTGGCCTGACGTCAGCTGAAGAATTCCACCATGAAGAGTAAGGTCAGGTCAAGTTGTCCGCAAAACCAAAGAACGCACACCCAAAACAGCTTTGGGAAGAATGATAAGAATGGAGGACACAAACAGCCAAGGGACAAATAGGGTAAATTTTAAATAGGGACAATGGGGATCCGGAGGCGGACAAGCAAACAAAATGAAGACACACCCAAACTATCCTACAACATCCTACAACTGAGCTTGAGTAAGCCTCAAAAAAACAAGCGCAACCTCAGACGGGGTGATTGGGGACGGGAGGGCCTCGTTATGGGAAACCACACAAACTCTTCGACTTGCAATGTCAAGGAGCCTCCGCCATGAGCACCTTGAACCGCTCTGTGCCCCCTGCCCACTTGAATGAAAAGCAATTTATAAAAACACACATGAAGATTTGAAAGTTTGAAATCATTTCGGACATCTTTAAAAGATCTTCAAAGCAACCAGGATAACAACCAGCTGGTCAAAGCAGGTCGAAACTGAATGGACAAATACTCCCGTGAAGATGCTGATTGATAGCAACTGGTCAACATCTTCATCGGAACAAGATCCTTGGAAAACACAGCAGAAATTCGTTGCCCTGTGACAAAGCATTGAAAGAAGCTTCATAGCCAGACTAGGCAGTGGCTTGCCTGTCTGTTTCCTGACACATACCCTGAGTTGGAGAAGTCGAAAATGACATCGGATGCAGAAAATGGCAGATATCAATTGAAAATCGAAAATAATATTGTCAAAATACTTGTCATGAGTCTTGTCATGCATCAGGAACAATCATTGGGGTGAAAACATTTCAATGTGAAACCGAAGGTATCGCTATCATCGCTTGGCCTTGCTGGTTACTGTTGAAGTCCGCTGCGTCCATGAGCTTCGTCAAAAGTTCTGACGAATCCTTCGGAAGAACTAGGACTAGTTTCAGGACTTTGACAAAAACACTTGACAGGTGCCCTGCATGACTCCTCTGCTTTTCATGCATTTGAAGATAAACATATCTGAAGCATGCTAAAGCCTAAATCATTTCTACACGTCATTTTATACAATTCCATGTTGTTCATTGTTTACATAAATTTTAGATAATTTTGGATGCATGCACTTCTGTTCAAAGCCTTGGTTTTCACAGGTAGTGTGACTGTTTGGACAAAGGAAGGTCACACAGACCTTACTTCGACTGAGCATGACATGTTTCCCTTCTTAGAGTCAGTCGGTGTTGCAAAGGCTAAATTCATCATACCATCATATTTTGATATACTAAATATGATATACTTGGTTCTAAGATGTTCTAATTCCAAGGCTGCAAATTTCAAATCAATGATATACATACTTGTACATATGATATATGTAAATTAGCATTAAATGCATATATATATAATAATAATACATATACATATATATATATATACATAACTTAAATCATATGATTTATACATATTCTACAAATTTGCACATCATTTACATGTTTCTGAGTAGAGTTTGGATTACAAGCATGAACTTTTTTAGGGTTCATGTCCACACAAACACACACACATTCAAACTCTTACACATGTGACACATGCAGACAGTCCTCTCTATCACGTCTGGAGAACTTTGGGCAGGATGAGGCCTTTGCCTGAGGTAGAACAAGATATCCTGAAAATAAATTACACACAAACTATATAGAACTAACAAAGAAACTCAGTGCAGTACACAGAGTGCTACAGAAGACATGGTCAAAGATCACCAATGCTGCCAGCAAGTCAAGGTTGACAGTTGATCCACAATCTGTATCAAATCGTGATGAGCTCTTATCAGTTCCATTTGATTCGGATTTCAGACATGATTGAAGGATATTTAAGGGGATGCCATCAACATTGGCATCTAGCTCACCTTCCTTGTCTAACGTACTCCCAAACACCATGACCTCTGTGCATGCTATGGAACGAGACTGTTGCAAGGACACAAACAGCAACGGTACGGCAGTTTCCTTCCTAGCAAGTCGAGCCCACACTTTCTGTCAGAACTTTAAAAAGGTTTGACTTTGACATTCGTTTGCTTCCTCAGGTGCCAACAAAGACTTAATCTCACATGCTAACTTGATCACACCGACTGAAGGGATGTAGGAGTACACCGACTGAATGGACGTAGGATTGCAAGCGAACCTTTCATAAACATGTACAAACCATACAACTTACAGACAATCCAGCTGACTCTACACAACACTGACACTGGGAGATACTCAGTGGGATACTCGGTAGGATACTTACTCGGGGCATCACTTGGTCATACAGCAATCAACAGCAAGATTTCTCCGTTTTAACATGAGTGTCACATAGTGTCACGTTGTTGATGTCTTTTGACGCGAGACACTTCAATCTGACGCCAAGAAGTCCATGGAAAACCTCACTACTGCAGAGCAATGTAGAGCATGCAAAGGCGTTGAAAAACAAAACCAGAAACAAAATAAACAAATTAGGAACCAATTTGCACTGAGACCTATTGGGATGTAGGCCAAAAGTTGGCAATGTTTGGTGAGCTCTCAACGCTCTTGCCAAAGCTTTCCCCTGGGACCTCTCACTTTGGCAGCTTTGATTGGTCTTTGCAGCTGTTTCGGCCTAAATTGAGCACCAAGATTCAAAAGGCAACAGCAAACATCAGCACACCACCAATTTGCTCGAGTCCCGAAATGGCCAGGACCAGGATGGATCAGGATGCATCAGGATGTGCTGTATTGCATTGATTTGTACTACGGTTTGTGATGTTTGTGGATATAATATAGTGTATATATATATACTGTAATACAGGACTGAGTACCAACTTGCGAGAAATCTCACATCACATACTCTTTCCATCTCTTTACCCGAATGGGACCTGATGCACTTTGGAGATGGATTTGGTCTTGCTACCTTTGGTTCTGTCTGGTAAAGTATGACCAAATAGTATCTAGACAATATCTAGACCATGTTCAGACTAGTCCATGGTCAGAGCATGGTACAGCAAGCTCTTGAAACCCTTAGGGGCAGAGCTCTGCTTTGGCCTTTCTTGCTCTCGCTGCCTGGAGCTTCATAGTGATCGGTGAAACTTGCTCATCAAATTGAATTTCACCATGAAGATCCAAGGAGCCAATTCGTTGATGGGACATGTAGTCTAGGACTCCACAGCGATGCCATGAAGAGATTCGACCCTTTTTGAGCTTGGCTTTAGTGTAGAACACTCAGATCTAAATAGCAACCAACAATTCTTGAACGGAGCGTCGCCAAAAAATCGCAATCCTCATGAGATCTTCGAGCCCTTGCTGCTTAAATTTCAAGCTTGCAGCCTGATATCTGATTAGGCATTATCATCATATGATCGGTTTGAGAAGGGCATCATCTTATCATATCAATTCAATTCAATATCTTTTTAAAAAGGAAACTCGGAAACTGCGGGAAAATGTTGGCCCTAATCCATTGAGGTGCCCCATTGTCCCTGTGCCGGTCTCCACAAATCCCACACCCCACAGCACACGCGGCAGTCCTGTTGAGGCGGCCTGTCTGGAGAGCAACTTCGCAGCAGGAACCCAGTGTTTCACATCAGGACCAGTTACGTGAGCCCAGAGTCCCCGAAATTTAAACTATGTTCCTGCATGTTCCTGCATACAAAACCAGTAAAAAATTATCCGAGGACATGGGATTCTCCCAAATCAAACCAACACAAGACCTTTGGCTTTGACAAGCACCACAACATCCAAGACAGTTGGTGTCTGCAGTGGAGCTGTCATTTGTCTCCGTGACCTCTGACAAAATGCCTAAGGCACTCAAACTGAACTTGCAAGTAACTACTGGTATGTAAACTGAGGTTGCTCGATGTTTGGCTTTTACAGTGCGGACTCATTGACTGCGGAGGTGGTGCTGATGAAAGCAAACAACCAAATCAACGAACAACTAACACAGGAGATAGTGTGATACAGCGTGACTATGGATTTCAATTGACCCTAAAACCCTGATTGTCGGGCATTAAGCTAGCCCGTGCAGTTGCTTCAAGAACTTCTATCTTTAAGACTGGAGACCTGTGGGACAGCAATGGGAACGTGAAAAACATAATTTGTGCTCAAAGCAAACAACGTCAAACAATGTTTGTAACAACAATCCAAAAATCCGTTGGAGATCAAAGCACGAGAAAAGGTACAATCCGAGAGCCTGCACACTTCAACGCTCTCTATGTCGCTCGGGCTCTGCACACCTGAGTCTCAATCTCAAGCATTCCACTTATGTATATTAATGTATATTATATATATATTATAATATCATGATTAATTACTTATATAATCTTATAATATCTTATAATGTTATATATGTAATAATCATATGAATCATATGTATATATCTTACTTAAGTAAAGAATTTCATTACATGTAATTACTGTACTGCATATTATTGTTTTATATATACTGCTTTCACAAGACTGCTGTTGTAGGCAAGATACACCGTGGATCACCATGGTATCTGTACCAGATTGCATCAAAATCCCACATGCTGATGCGATCTGGTACAGATACCATGGTGATCCACGGTGTATCTTTATATTCCTGTGGTACGAGTACGTCAAAACAGCTCGATGGGTCCCTTGTTATTGTACCGTTCCAGCTGACTTTGCAGGGCATGCTATTGACTGAACAGAATCCAGTCCAAGATTTAAACAAGTAGGGTGTTTCCAGAGTTGGTGAGACTCACTAGTGGAAGTGCCTGCGTAAGTACGATATCATTGCAAAACAAACTGCTACTGCTACACTTGTCGGCCGCTTGTTGAAGCACTACTTTCATGCTGATCCTGGCGCCCTTGCTGATTTCATCCGGAGGAGCGTCGCAAATCTGTGGCTGACTCTCTGCTTTGGCCTCGCCATGTGATTTGGACATATTTGGACCACGGTACGCCTTCAACAACTCAGTAGTTGTCCTGCAGGAAACTACAGGTTTCCAGTTTCCCAGTTTCCTCCCTCATATAGCGGGTTGATCGTGACATCACACTTTATAATTGTTTGGTACAGCAGCTAACTTGCACATGCTTCCCAGGCCTCTAACATCCCGTGCAACTCCTTGAGTTGTGAAAGGGCAGCAAACAGGCTACCTGCAAAAAGTGCTGGGACTATATACTGATGCACAATGTTTCTACTAAAAAAAACCCTCCACGTCTTTTTGGAGTCCAAGGGAATCAAATCAAAGGCAAATCGTCTTGAACCTCACTTGCCATACCAGTAGCAGTCCATCCACCAAGCTTTATGACCGGTCATTGATGAGGAGCATAAATGATCCAAAAGCAGAGTTTGATGCTACGCCACCGGGTCATGTAGTGGTGGTGGTGCTGCCGCTACTGCTGCTGCTGCTGCTGGTGGCGGTGGCGATGGTGGCGGCGGCTGCGGCTGGTGTAAATGTCAGATTGTTTTTCTTGGGATATCTTGAAAAATCTTGAAAACTGTTTTCTAGATGTACTGTATATACCGTTCATACATATGATTATATACCTGCACAATCGTGCATATTGGTCGCATTGTTGAACAAACTGTCTAGAACGGCTTTTGGCACAAAGGCTTAATTCCCAAAAGTTGTGTGCCTTTGTTCACCGATTTTACTGATTCTGTTTCTGGTGTGTAAACTCTTCAGACTCTGACTCAGCAAGTACTTACCCTGCTGTCGACACGGTTTTCGCATGTCGCTACTTGCATGATCTTGCATGACCTGTTCTTTAAATTCTTTAGGTGATGGATGAGGAGTTTGTGAGCATATGCGCGTGCCCAGTGGTATGAATTTGCACTGGGTCTTTCTGTTGCTGCTGCAACAGACTCTGGGTCTCTCTAATGATGTTCATTTTATTGTTTATTGTTATTGTTTATTGTTATTGTTTATTATTGTTATTCTTGAAAAACCCTGGGGATCCCGGGGGTAGCGAAGCGAAACCATAATGGACTCTGTCCAATCTTGACTGTGAATCAGCAGCGAAGCGAACAAAGGATGTGTGACAAAGCTGGCGAATCCTGATGAGGAATCCTGCCTGTCAAAGGAAGCACTATTGACATCTAGTGAAATCTAGTGAATATTATCACATTTTATTTAAAAATATTTAAAATAAAAGGACCGGATAACCCCACAAGTCAACTTCTTCCAATAATGAGCAAGACATGTTGTAGCGGGGACGGGGAAGGAAGGAATGACAAAGGAGGAGGTGGAGGAAAGATGCTGTGGTGAAAGATGGTGTGTGACAAAGTTGTGTGTGAAAGATGGTGTGTGACAAAGATGGTGTGGTGAAAGATGGTGTGTGACAAAGGTGGTGTGGTGAAAGATGGTGTGTGACAAAGTGGTGTGTGACAAATGGTGTGTGACAAAGTGGTGTGTGACAAAGTGGTGTGTGAAAGATGGAGTGTGAAAGATGGTCTGTGACGGTGTGTGTGAAAGATGGTGTGTGACAAAGATGGGTGTGAAAGCTGGTGTGTGACAAAGTGGTGTGAAAGATGGTGTGTCAAAGATGGTGTGAAAGATGGTGGCCGCAGCTCCTCCAAGAGGCTCTGTGTAGCACGCCTGCCACGCGAAAGCAAGCCGCGCCCCAAGCGGCGGCCACGCGCGCCGCAGCTCCTCCAGGAGGCTGTGTGTAGTGCGCCTGCCACACGACGTGTGCCACAGGCTCTGTGTAGTGCGCCTGCCACACAAAAGCCAGCCGCGGCCCAAGCGGCGGCCACGCGCGCCGCAGCTCCTCCATGCTCTGTGTAAAGCGCCTGCCACACGAAAGCCAGCCGCGGCCCAGCGGCGCGAAAGCCAGCTGTGATGAGTTGTGCTGTGGTGTGGTTAGTAATGCTGTGATGAGGAAGGTGTGAGAAGGGGTGCTGTGACGCTGAGTAATGCTGTGATGAGGGAGGTGTGAGAAGGGGTGCTGTGATGAGTTGTGGTGTTGTGGTGTGATGAGTGAGGTGTGATAAGTGGTGGGAGAGAGGTGTGGTGATGAGTAATGCTGTGATGAGGGAGGTGAGATGAGTGGTGTGATGAGTATTGCTGTGATGAGTGTGAGAGTGAGAGGGAGGT
>Ga0126342_10006789_pt1 | contig 20363 bp, 22 predicted proteins | sample Cyp1metagenome_FD_92528 | JGI IMG/M metagenome (GOLD analysis project Ga0126342, IMG submission 92528) | Coral microbial communities from Lord Howe Island, Old Settlement Bay, Australia - Cyphastrea 1 metagenome | ecosystem: Host-associated > Invertebrates > Cnidaria > Coral ...
AACATGCCCAAATGTGGCAAATACCATGCAAAATGACAAATTCAAGTTCCAAACCGTTGCAAACACTAGGCAAATGGTACCAGCCAAGAAATCCAAAAAAAAATCCCAAACCTGTTCAAAAAACAATTCCTAAAACTATTTCACACCCATATTAAATTCACCAACTATTGACCGACTATCTTTTACAACTACCATCCTCAGAGCTGCTTGAAAAACATCTTTTTCGCTCTCGGGCCAACCGTCGTCTAGTTTTGGCAAGATCAGTTTCGACACAGGTCGCGGCCGGAGGATGAACTGCGACATGCCACGTGCCTTGGGCGCCGCCCTGCGACACCAGCCACTGGGATCACCTCGCAGCTGGAGCTGGGCCAGGGTGGTCAGGGCTCTCCGGTCTTCGGTCGCCCGGATCCAGACCTGTTGGTGCCGTGGCCACATGAAATGGACGGCGCACGGCACGGCACCAGCTTTGAGAAATTTCCTCCGTGGCCGCATGAGATATGACACTTGAGCAGATGCGAAGATTGGATGAAGAAACCTTTGTAAAAGCAATGACAATAAGTAAATGCGTCTCTGTGAGTCCTGGTCTTCAATGCAATCTTCATTTTTGATCAGAGCACTGCTCAAGTTCCGAGACACAGCGCTAGGAGTCTGGCAAACGCCTATTTCGCCAGGGTGAATCATGCCCGTGTTTTTTGCTGCATTGAGAGATTTGTGCAATTCAAGCCGTTACATTAGGACTGCATGTCCCTTGCGGGCTGCTATGTGTAGCACGCTTCCTTTGGTCTGAGCACCTGTGGCTTAGGCTTTACCTTATCCGAAGAAAGTGCATGCATGCTTTGGGGGGCTGACTGGCGAAGTGCAAGTATTTCGATACCGGAAACTCGTGTGGCCATACAGTGCAGTACTTCCCACGCACTTCACAACCCTGTGTGTTTGTGTCATTGAAGTGTTGTTCTCTTTCTGGCCGGTTCTTCAGCAGTGGGCCAATCTTCAAGTGCTGCGGCATTTCTGAAATATGCGACATGCCATGGTCTGACCATGTCAAGCATCAAAAGCAGATACGTGGAGCATAAAAGCGGTGTGATGGACAAAATAGATCAAAATAGACTTGACTTAAGGGATGTAAATCAACCCAGTCCCAAGAAAGACGATATGAAAATGCCTTTCAAAACAAGCCATCTCATGGTCACTGCTTGGTTGCCATGGTTCTCCAGGGTCTCAACAGACTGCGTTGCAGCCTGAGACAGGGAGCAAACCAGGCAGCGAAACAGGAACCAAAGATTTGACATGGAAGCATATGAGAGATTCTCCATCTTCATGTTCGTTGGGGCGGGGGCATGCTGATAATCCAACAGGATTTAACACTAACATTGAGCACCTTGACACCTGAGCAGACTGGCATACTATGTGCCCAAACCATGTGTTGCGCCTCCATGTGCTAAGGCGAAGTAGCAAGTGGTCACAAGATGGATGTTGGAGACATTTTCCGTGGAACTGGGTCGGAGGCCGGCCCAATTCCTATCACAAACAGATGTTGGTACGGATCACTCTGGTCCTTTGGATGTCTGTGAGCATGCCGATGCCACTAACAGTTCTGGAAATTCACCATTTTTGCTACAGGTCTCTCCCTTCCAGAAATTACCAGCGCAAGAAACTGAACTTCTCGACGGGTGGCCGTCATGATCTGCAGGTGGTTTCAAAATCGCAAGCTGCCTTCGTCAAGACGGAAGCTTGTCCGCAATGACTGGCACGAAATGGCTGTGGGATGACGAGTAGGTTGATCATGAGCTACTTCAACAGCCAGCAGATGCTGCCATTAAATAAACTTACAGGTGTTTACCACAAGCTGAGCGACTATCATGCAAGCAGTGAACAACCATCTTAGTTTTTAAGATACTAGCTATGTGTTGCGCTGCCTGACCCCCACCCACATTCCAGCACAGTTTCGTTAGAAGGACCTGTCCAAACCAGCCGTGCGTGAGCTGGAGGAGCAACTGAGCTGCACACTGCTGAAGTCTGTTGAGCCCCAAACGTATCCAAGAATTTGGAAAAGATATTGGAAGTCTTATATATAGATTACAGGGGTAATCATAGAGAACCGTGTCAGTCATGGATACCCTGTAGAACCACAGAACTACATGACGACTTCGTCAGACACCTAATTTGAAGCAAACATTTGCTTAGGCTTCAACGGGAACCAGGGGATTGATGTTCCCATCCATACCCCTGACTATGAAGATCTATAGTTGCAACCGTATACCTTTCAACCAAAAAGTGATTCAAACAGAATCCCAGCAAAAAGGAGGTCCCAAATGGAGCCCAGGCTCTTGTGTGGTTTGGACCTGCCTCAGAATGTTTGGACATTGCGTCGTGGAGATCGAAACAGGGCGACAGAAAATGGGGATAGCATCAATCCATGAAATTTTACCCAATCCGTGCAAAACTTTTACGCTTGTTTTTCCTCAGCTTCAGCGAGCTCCAACTGCGACAGCTCCCTGAGGCAAAATCGCGCCTTGAAAGCTCTGCAGCGGAACTATGATAGCGTTTCCAGCATGGCAGCGGCAGACCGGGAGGAGAAAACCTAGGATTCCAAAACTTCAACCAGCTTTGAGGAACAATGTTGGGGTCCTAGCTTGGCAGACTTTTCCCTCACATGCTGACATTAATTCTGGTAGATGCACGTGGCTGGACAGATCCTCAGACTTTAATTCCAAAGGGCGTCACTGATTTGAAAAGTGTTTCAACCCATGAATGCCAACATTTTTTGGCTAGATCGCATAGACTTTGATCACGAAGAACTGCACAGGAGCTGGTTCGGTTTCAGCAAAAATATGAAGAGCTGGAAAGAGACTTTATTCAACTTTGCTCTGAGCACACAAAGCTTCAGACACTTCGCAGAAATCTACATGTCCAGGTGTCCAAAGAGTTGCCCTGGAGAACAAATTATCCAAGCCTGGGCTGTGGTTGGGGGAGTTGATGCAACAGGCATTGCGTTTTAGCATCATGTTGTAATTCAAACATATTGGAGTTCATATGCAGCAAAGGAATCAAATCTCAGAGCAACAGCCGCTTGGAAGAATAGATTTATCTAAGTTTTCAGTCATCCGTGGGTGTTGACAGCCCATATTCTCCAGTATGCCATCAAACATGACACCTTCGCATGATTCTCTGTCATTCAGTCTTGTCTTTTCTACTTTATCTCCATTTAGGACCTTCCACATCCCTGTTCATTGCATTGTGGGCCTGCAGGCACAGTGCGTCATCGGGCGAACAGGCTCGATTGGAACGGCAGTTGAAAGAACTTCAGCGAGGAAAAGCCAAGCTGGCTGAGGCTTCGGAGGCTTCTGACCAGCAAATCAAGGCTGGGGCTTGTTTCAGAACGCTTCGCCTAGCATGAGAAGAGCAACAACAAATCACTAGTGCCCTCATCGTAACTTCAATTCAACACGGAAATTATACTGCATATCGCTTGGGTTGACATGTGTTTAGACCAATTTGTCCTTTGTGATGATTCTGTATTCTTCAAGACCCTATGCTGCAGACTGGGCTCCATAGAAAGCCCTAACCACCAAAGACATTTACCAGGGTTGTCCAGACTTGAATCCAATCAAGTGAGCCTCCTGAAGCTGATGCTCACGTCGCTGGGTCAAGATTCTACTACTTGATTTGATGCAACATCTACAGTAAAAGCATTGTGTATCATCCTGATCCTAGCAGTTCCCTGGCAATGTTTGTCACCGTTTCTGGCACCATTTCGATCTTCAATGACCTCCGCCAGAAGGACCTGCAGCAACTCCTCCGCGCTGAGCGTTCCAAGACCGGGGCGCTGACGCTCCAATTAGCAACGGCCCACAAAGCCACAGAGGATCGGACCAAGGACTCCGGTGTTGAGCACTAGGATGCTGATGGATGATCTAGGGAGTGAAGAAATACAGGAACAAAGTTTTTGGCAGCAAAAAGGTGGCGTGCAGAATTTTGTGACCATAGATTGTTTTTACATTCTATCAGTGCTTCTGGAGGGAACGAACAGTGCACCTGCTTGAGATCCCATCTCTTCATTCATGCCATGCAATTCCCTGGCATTCTCTTGAGGGCAAGCAAGAACAGTCAAGACTGCTTGTGATCGACAAACCCTTTCCTGCAGGAAGCAGAAGGCTTGAAGCAGAGCCTGGCCGCAAAGACTGCGGAAGCTGCTTCCAATGCTGCTGCGTTGGCAGCTGCAACCGATGACCTGAAGTTGTGCAAGGATCAACATGGGCTTTCCGAGCAGCAGCTGGAAGAAGAGAAGCGGAAGGTGCTGCAGCTAGAGGAGAAAGTGAATCAGTTGGAAATCAAGCAACACGCAGCAGAGCTGCATGCAGCAACTCTCGAGCAACATTTAAGCCATTTGAAGAAGGAGACGGAAACTGCGGATGCTGCCAGACAAGCCGAGCACTCTCGGTTGACTGACCTCGAAGCTCGGCTGGCAGATGAGCAGGCCAGAAACCTGGCAGCAGCACAGGCGGCACAGCGGCATTCTCAGGAGCTCAAGCAGCTGCGAGCCGTACTTGATGCCGAAGCAGGCCTATTGGAAGCTGTGCGATGGGAAGTAGGAGAAGACCCCGCTTTGCACGCGGGGCCCACATGTGAGCTGGAAGATGCGCAGCTCGTACCTCAAATCCAGGCGGGGAGCAAAAACAGTGATGCTGTACATTATGATTCCTTTCTGAATCTTATCATTGCAGCTACAATTCACACAAGAAACAACATCCGGTTTTGAGTTTGAAAGGGATTATTGAAGTCGTCTCCCAAAGCCTCCCCAACTACATGTGGTGCTCAGGTGTTGGTCTCGGAGCGAAGAACATTTCTGCAGGAAGTTGCCACTTTGAAGCAGTGCAAAGAGAAGCTTGAAGCAACACTTCTTCAAGAGAGGCAGCGTGCTGCTGATGGTTTGGCTGCGTTTGAGGCTGCAGAACGCAGAATGTCTGTAGAGCAGATGAGCAGCCTCAAGATCGAGCGAGAAAGGGCTGCAGAACTTCGGATGCTGCAAGAGCTTTCTAGTTCTCAGGCTGTCGAACTGCAACAGCTGGGGAAGCAGTTGACCAGCTCCCAGCAGCAGTTGAAGGCGGAAATGGAGGAAAAGGAGGCGAAGGAGGCGGAGGTTCAACAACTGCTGAAGGAGAGGGACCCTCGTTCAGAGCAAGTAGGCCTTATTTGGGTGTCGCTCATGTTTTTTCTTCTGCCCAGTGGCCCCCCAGATATTTTGCCGTTTGGGTTTGGTAGGCGAGCCGACCAACCGAGGATGAGCAGAGAAGAGCCAACAAATTTGAAGATGCAGAGAAGGCACGATTGGTTGAGAAGCTTCGAACCCAAGAGGTTCGCTTGGCGGAAGCCATGGACGAGAAGTTTCGTTTGGAGGTGGCCCTACAGAAAGCTCAAGAGGAAGTAAGGAGAGGGGTGGAGGGTGAAAATGTTAGACCCTGAAACGTGGAAAGCTTGAAAAAGCAGGTCTATGAACCACCCCTGCGGTTCTGTAATGGTGAAAACATGTCGCTTGCAGCCCTGGTGAGGACAGCTCTCGACTCGCAGCATGTGTTGGAGGAGGGTTCCGCAGTGGAGATTAAAGAACTCTGCAAGAAGTTGGAGGAGAAGACCACCGATTCCTGGACTTTTTTGGTACTTTTTGCTGCCATTGACCACAAATAGGTATTGAAATTTGGCCGTTCTTGGAAACAAGATTCATTGAAGAGAGAATGTTTGCCCACATGGATTCACATAATATTGCCATGTTTTAGAAAATCGCACGAAACGCTTGCCTTTCTGCCCAAGAATGTTTGTTCTATGTTTTTGAAAACTTGTTTCCTGGACACCATTAGAAGGCACACGGCTGCACAACAAATGGCGATGTCTTTTGTGTGCCATATTTCATTCAAACCCCAGAAATCCAAGATGATCATGAGGAAGTCGCTGCGCTTCGAAACAGCTTGCTGGATGCACAGCAAGATTACGAGAACTTGCAATCGCAAGTGGCTTCTCAAAAAGCTCATGATGCCAAAGTGCAGCTGGAGAAGCAGAAACTCGAAGAAGATTTGAAAGACACTTGGCAGACACTGCCGGTGAGTTGCTTTAATGTTCTTTGCTGCAACAATGAAATATGAAATGCAGCTGGAACATTCCGTCTGTATATTCAGCCACTCTTTTCGTGGCACTCAGCAGTTGTCCAAAGATTGTGTTTGGCTGCCGTGCATCATTCAAGGCCCCCTGGGCCCTGATCCGCTGCCACGCTGCGAGGCTGAAAGAGATCGGATACGGAAACTTCAGCACCTTCAGCGAGAGGTTGTGGGGGGCAAGTGTGATAGCCTGGTTCTTTCTATTACATCACAACCCTTCAACTGCTAAGAAGCAGACATGGACCATCATGGTAAATGGGAAACCCAGGGGTCTTTGGGTATGTGCTTGATCTTGGAAGCGTGCAGACTTGTCGCTGAGTGAGCACGCAGCATCAAGGGGAATGAATTGAATCGTCACGAGAATGCTTCATGGTGTGCAGGCAGAGAAAAAGGAGCACCAAGAAGAGTCTGCACGCAGTGTGCTTACTATTTGGGAGCTGCTTGCGCTTGGGCAAGCTGCAATTGATGGACTCAAGTGCCCGCTGCAATGCCAAGGTTGGGCTGCCAAGATGGCAGACCTCCAAACAGACTTGGGTGCAGCCACGGAGAAGTTGACGAAGCTTGGAATGGAAGGGACGACCTCTGTGGGCGTGGGTGATATGGGATTCCTTGATTCCGTGAAATATACGAATTCTAACACAACAAATTGCTTTTTGCCTCAAGATACAGCTGTGCGCATGTTCGCACCCTGGGGGATGTAGTTGGGATTGAGTAGGTGAAGGATTTGGTCTCAATCCCGCATGTGGCCAGAACCTGTACGCTTTTGAATCGCACTCTTGCCGAGGAAATGTCAAGCAGAAATTTCGAAGTTGGAAGATCAGCTCGAGCAGGTGCGCCCGTGGTCGGCAGCCTGAGATGTTTTCCTTCCAATGCCTGTTTCACTTGCGTTGCATGCTCAGCAGTACTCAGGCGGGGCGTTCTTCAATCAGCGGAACCATTTCAGAACCATATTCTTGTCAGCATGCGGATGTCGATGCCAGATAAGCAAGCCGTAGCCGCACACCGAACGCAATCACATGGTAGAGTGGCAATTGCAAGTAATGAGTAGTTGTCAGCAAAAGGGCGTTGCAACTGTGTCCGACCTTAGTCTAATTCTCGTGGCGGTTCGAAAGAAGTACGGCCCAAAAAACATACACATTACCACGAGACCGCCTAATTCAGTTTTAATAAAGAAGAGCACACCCGTAGTTCATCAGGTTCGTTTCATCAGGTTGTTTTCATGATCACTTGTGCTTGTAACACCAGATATATATAACAGAGCAAACATGAGGGCAACATAGAAAACATGGGGACAGAGATGCCAGAGCGCTGCATTATAAGCAAGTTTACAGCTTGCATTGTGTTCCAACACATGAACCTGTTGGCCCAAATAAAAAGTTGTTGCAAACCGTTTGTGAGAAGATGCTTGCAGCTTGGAGAAACACAGGATGCGAGTCCGGCCCAACTTACTGTTGCATTTCAAGGCCACATTCAAAGGATCACGTATCCAGGTGCATTGTCACCACCATGTATTTGGTGGGAATTTTGTCCTCCTGCAACCTGGGATCTACCATGTATTTGAGTTCCTTCTCGCTCATCAGTCAGCTTATTTGATGCCCGCGCTGGAGCATTTGTGTCAAGATATTTTTGGACCAACAGGGAATCATACCCATGGCAGGCTAGGGCGCTTGAGGCTGAACATCAGAGGGATGCGCAGCGTGGTGTCCTCAGGGGTCAGTTGGGGCCCTGGAAGGTATAAGCCAACAAACGGCTTAAATTCAAAATCAAGAGATGAAGAAGTGGGATTGCTCCGGATATCCCAATTCAGCACTTTCTTTGCAGAGAGATTTCACGCGCGACGAACTAGGAGATATAATTTGCTGGAATCCAACCGGAAAAGCTTTACATGAAAGAATGCCACGAATTCTGAAAAGCCCGCGCCATTCCTGCGAACAATCCGGATTGATTTGTTGAGGAGACTCCTTCCTCCGCAATGTTGTATGAGATTCTCAGGGCAAGAAATTCACTTCATAAGACACTCCTGTATGATGCTCTTGCGGGACCACTCTCGGCAACATTCTTCATGACAGCCATGAGACACCGTCACAGAGATCCTTGTCCAACACGCTTGTAACCATAACCCACCGAGCATTCCCATGAGACAGGAACGGAGCGGTTCCTCGCCGAACCCCTCACTGCTGCACGCCCCTGCGCAGCTGTGCCGGTGCAGCACGCAAAGCTGGTAGAGCTTTTTGGCTTGCCACCCATGTCCAACTGCACCTAACAACTAACAATCTCCGGAAGGAACCTCACCCGCACATGCCACCAACAGAAAAGGAATATTTGCAACGCATTTTTCTTGCCGACCCGCCCATACACCTGCTTTGCCAAGCGAACCCGGCTACGGCGTGGTCAAGCCCATTCCCCGCTTTAGCTTCACATTGCGTTGACACGTAGCCACGGGCTGAAAACTTTTCTTTGTGATTCTTATCCTCCGGGGACTGGGCATTCTTCGCCGGTCACATTTGATCGAAAAAACGCCCTCCTGCCTTTGTTGATGCCACAGAAATTATCAAGTAAATTTGGATTACCCGGTTCTGTCGCACAGGTTGGGCTACAAGAGCCATGGAGCTAGAAAGCAGCAGTGGCAAGGCTTTCATTCAATTGAAGATGCTTGGCCACAGATGGTTTCTGCGTGGTGTCGCACGGCTGTGCAAATAGGCCGGACGAAAGAATGGCTTTGTGCTTGTGAAGCTGTTTTCTTTGCACACAATGTAGCCCTGTTGGTGGCTTGGTGTAGGCTGCAAATAGATGCAAATAGAATTGAATTTTAACGGCATTGCTTGAAGTTGAGTTGAGAGCATTCATGCGGAGGCAGCGGAATTAAGAGTCACCACATGCTTGCTTTTGGCCCTTGCTTCATTTCCGTGGAAGTTGGCGGGCTTGTTTTTTCTCAGTATGTTAATATGTCAAATTTGCCATCGGGCTCACAGTTTTAGCACGCAGCTATGTGACCAGTTCGCATGAGTTACAGGGCAAGGGATTAGAGTTCATATTAGAGCGCCAGCAAGGAGCAATGAGCAAAGTTACTGAAGACTTGTTGGGTTGTTATGCGACCGCTCAGGAAGTCAGAAGCCAAGGCCGCTCGGTTTGCATGGTTGGATTGGGTTCCAGTGGGTGCTCGTGTGCACGGCCGCAGCTCCGATCATGGGACGTTGCCAAGGTGGAAATGTTGGAAAGCCAAGTGCAGGAGGCGCGGCTCAAGTACAGCCAAGAGATTGGGCAGCGTCTGGGGACCTTTGATAATTTATTTGCTCATTGAGATATACCATTGAGATGAATTGTTTCCTTCCCGGGGCAGTAGTCTTTGCAGTAGAAAAGCCAAATACACATTCGTTGAATTTGTTGAGGCCCATACTGAAATTGGGCAACTCCAGATATAAATCGTAATGATGAAATAACAGCGAAAAATTGACGAAAGAATGGTCTATACCTTAGATAGAATTAGAAAGTCAATTCCAAAATAGTTTTTACAGAAAAAAAAAACATAAATTAAATGAAATCACGAGGAAAAGTAAATGAAGACGAAACCTATAGGAGAGATTGGTTGTTGTGAGTTACGGATGGTAGAGCGAAGCTACTGATGGACCGATAACTAGTTGCGATTTCCTTTTTTTCTTTTTTTTTCTCTGAATATTTACCTACTTACCGACCTATCTATCGATGTATTTATCTATCTATTTATTTATTTTTGTTTTTTTTTCTATTTTTTTATTTATATTTTTTTATATCTATCTATATGTATTTATCTATCTATTTAACTATTTATTTATTTAACTATCTATTTACCGATCGATTTATTTATTTATTAATCTAATTTATTTATTTTATTATATATTTATTTATCTACTTATTTACCTATGTATTTTTTTGTTTATTTATCTGTTTATTTATAAGCCTGAAAACGAAGCTATTCTACGAGACGTTTTTAGATTTTGAATTTTAAAATATTTGTATATAGAAAGGGTTTATATTTTTTTTTTATAAATATTTATTTTTAAAATTTATTGTGTTAAAAAATACTTATAAAAATATATATATAAATTAAATTAAAATAATAATTAGAATTTTTATATTTCGAATATTGAAAAAAAATATATTTATTTATTTAAAAAAAATATATTATTACTAATATTACGATTTAGTCTGACCTAGAGCGTATGCGCGCAGTTTTTCGAGATTAATTTTCCTAAAAATCTGCTACTTTTTCGGGAAAATTGGCGAATACAAACTTTGCTTCCTGAGCCCCCTGCGCGGAGGTCGAAATTTTACTACTATTTTGGGAAAATAATTTGGGATTTTCCCAAAAAAGTGATGGGATAAATTCTCTTCTTCCCAGTCAGTGTCCCACTAAGCAAATGCAGTACGGTCGGTCAGGGTCGGTCGGGGGTTCGATTCCCCCCTGGTCCAGTGTCGCTCAGTATTCAGTTGTGTTTGAGTATGTGTTTTCTGAATTTCCCCCGTAGGTTTTTCATGGATCAGTTGAGCTTTCGTTTTATGTTTCCGTTTTTCTGCATGTACCGTATGTGTCTATCACTCTTTTGAGTGCACTTTCGGCCCCACTGTCGCATGGTCGATCTCTCCTGCATCAGTTGCACTTTTGTTTTACGTTTCCGTTTTTCTGAATGTACCGCATGTGTCTATCACTCTTTTGAGTGCACTTTTGGCCCCACTGTCGCTGGGTCGGTCTTTCAGTTCCATTCGAAAAAGGGTCTTCTGGGAGCTTTGGTTTTGCGTCCACTGTCGCTCGGTAGGTCTCTCATGGATCTGTTGTTGTTGTTGTTGTTCTGGTTGTTGTTGTTGTCGTTGTTGTTGGTGGTGGTGGTGGTGTTGGTGTTGTTGCTGTTGTTGCTGTTGTTGCTGTTGTTGCTGTTGTTGCTGTTTTGTTGTTGTTGTTGTTGTTGTTTTGTTGTTGTTGTTGTTATTGTTTTGTTGTTGTTGTTGTTTTATTGTTGTTGTTGTTGTTGGTGTTGGCGTTGGCGTTGGGGTTGGTGTTGGTGTTGGCGTTGGCGTTGGCGTTGGGGTTGGGGTTAGTGTTGGTGTTGTTGTTGTTGTTGGGGTTGTTTTTTTGAAGAAGGCTATCATCAATTTTTATTGGTGTATGTGTCTTGGTGCATTTGCCCGGCCAGGTTGGACCTATTTTGTTACCTTGGATCTTCATGGATCTTCGTCATATTTCCTAACCATTCCTAACCTTGGGTTAAGATGCACCAACATCCCCGCGCAGAATCCCATGCTGGTGTTTCGATGGCCCCGTCACACAAGCGAACCGCGCAGACGTGATGATAGCCCTGGCGGTGCCATCTTGATGCCAAGACTTCAAGCCAAAATATGCTCCAATTGCCTCGGACGGACTATTGAGACACGTCTGACTATTGAACATGTGTAACAATGTGCTGCATTCCAATCTCTGGTTGCCTGCGCAATCGGGTGAGAGGCCATGGCGCAGCGAGACAATCGGTGCAGCTGCGAGAAAAATGAGCGAAAAAATGTGCCAGACAGCATTATCAAGTTGGGTCTTTGGTGCGTTTTGGGTTTACTACAAAACGGATAACTTGAAATTGATCACGAAAAGTGGTTTTTTGATTTTTCAAAAATGCTCAGGGCCCCTCGGAGCCTGTTTTTAGACGACAAATTGTGTCGTAAAAAAATGGTTGAAAAGAACCGTTGAAAACCATTTTGATGAAAAAACAAAATCAATCCTGTTTTAACCAATTTTCAGCACTTATTTTGTAGTGAAAAGGCCTTTCCAAGGCCAGGCACGTTGTAGAGAAATTTCCAGTTAGCCATTATGTAGATTGAGTCAAATCATTTGTAGAGAAAATGCAGGGACTACTACTAAATGGGTGACTCCAACCCCACCCCCTAACTCGAAGGGGAATAATTTTTTTGATTTTTTTTCAACATACTTAACGAAATCTTCGCGCTGTGGAAACAGCGGGCGGACCCTAGTAAAAAATACCATTGTAAAAAATATATTAGAAAATTATTTATAATTTCAGCACCCTCCCCCTTCCCCCCCTATATTTCCCATACATCAGAAGAACAGATTGAAAAATATTGTAATTTGCGATCAAAAAAAATTTTTATTGTGAAATGTCCGTAAATAGCAGTGTTTTTTAGGTTCTGGCCAAAAAGCACTGTAAATACCGTTCTTTTTTTTGATCAGAACCAAAAAACATCGTAAAACCGTGGCTGTGGGCTTCGGATCCGACCCATTAAATTTTTGCTCCGAGAGCCACTACGCAACGGAGATAAAAAGCTGCAAGGAACACCAACACCAACCCATACAACACAACAACCTCTACTCTACCAATAACCATGAACAACAACAAAGACGACGACAACAACAAGAACAACGACAACGACCGGAGCGACAAGAAGACGAAAAACAACAACTCCCAGTGCGAAGGACTAACTAATTCTTCGCCAATGGCTCATGGGCAATTGGTGTGTGTGTGTGTGTTTGTGCCAGTGTACTCTGCGCACAGCCAGGAGCCAGCCGAACAAAGAATCGGAGGTCAAATAATTGACTCCCACAATTTGTCCAAAAATTTTACTGGATCAGTATTTTTGTTGCCAGAACTGGGTTACGTTTTTTGTGCAGACAAGGATTGCTTCCAAAGGGTTCAAAAAAATGTCACTTGAGTGAAGTATTTCCTCTCCTCTAACCACAACATGCAGCGTGGTCATGCAGAAAAGCGTCTGTGTACAAACGCGGTTGCGAGCAAAAGTGTCGGCAACAAAACACATTTCGTGTGAAAGAAAATTTATTTTCTTCGTGCAAAAAAGCTGTGTGAACGGTGTCTCTGTCCGTGTAAAAGCTTCTCTGTGTGAACAAATTGGTTTGTCTGTGTGTAAAAGCATTTCCTTGTAAAAGCAAGAGTAGAAAAAGAACAGGCCCTTTTTGTCATTTGAGTTAAAATTTCGTTGTTTGCGAAAAATCTCTGTTTCCCTTATGGCTTTGTGTGTTCGTGTGTGTTGTGTCAGCAGTGTGTGTGTGTGTCTTCACAACTTCAGTGCGTACTTATGTCTTTCTGTCAAAGTATCTAAGTGCAAAAACCTCTGTGTGTGCAAGGGTCTCTGTATAAATGTGTCTGTGTGAAAAACGCGTCTGTGTGCCGAGCGTCTTGCATCTACGGGTTAGCCTGTGAAAATGTTTGTGTGTCTACGCATGTGTGGAAAAAGATTTTTTTTTTGCGTGCCAAAAAATGTCTGTCTGAAAAGACACTCTAGGCACCTCAACAAACAGGTAGATTGACTTATCTTTACGGGCTGCTTGCAATCTTGAAAAATCTCTGGCCTCGAAGGCCTTGTCCACTAATTCAGCGAGGATTTTTTCTGACCAATTTTGGTTTCCGCCCAAGGACTGTTCAAGGAGAATACTCTGATTATGAAATTTACAGACTTGCAGTTTTTTCTTTCAATTGATTGCTAAAATAAAATATAATTTGGGTTCGAGCATTTTGCGGGAGTGAACAACTGTTCAACTCTACCACACAACAACGAAAAATTTCACACGCAACTCTCACCCAGACACAACTTGGCCACACAAATCTTCTCGCACACACACACACACACCCACCTTACCAACACACACGTGCTTGAGTACAACATTTTGCGTGGCATGTGTTGGGCTTATGGCACTGTGCTGGCTCTGGTGACCAAGGCGATTAGCGCACAATATAAAACAAACATTTTTTCCCCAACCAGACACAGGAGAAAAAACGCGTCGTACTGACCGTTTCACACAAGATTTGCCACAGACTTTTTCTCTTAAAACATGGTCGCTTTTTGCACTCAGACACTTTTACACACAAAGACACACGGCGTTACACAGAGACAGTTTCACATACAAACACTTTCTGACGAAAACATTTTTAACAAAAACACTTTTCACAGACAAACGGTTTTTCTGTACAAAAAAAATTTAAGCAGAGAACTTTCACAGACAGACTCTTTTACTCAGACTGTTTTATACACAACGCTTTGGACACAATCACTTTTTCTTTGCACACAGACAGTTTTAGACACTATCGTCGTGGCCCTCTTAGCAATTCGATGGAGGGCTGAAGTTCACACGATCAATTTCCTGAGTACAAAGGTACCGTGTATTTGTCGCACTCACACGCTTAGACTCCTACTCACACGCTTTTAGACCCAACACCAATTAAAGACTTTGCACATCGAAGTTTCTTTCGTGCGAAACAGTTTCTCTGACTCAAGTAAAATCGGGTATCTAGGTCAGTTTTTGACGATCGACCCTCATTCCGTGCGAAAGGATTGCTCCGACAAAAATATACTTGCAAGTTAAGCCAATTTTTTTGTGTCGACCCTCATTTCGTGGGAAAGAGTTACGCCAAGACAAATAAAATCGCATATTTTGCCCAGTTTTTAACGATCGATCCTCATTTCATGTGTTACTCCAGAAAAAGGAAGCCCGCATTTATTGCGGATCGACCTTCCTTTGTTTCGCAGGAAAGGGTTCCTGAGGGACAAGTACGATTGTGATTTTACCCCAATTTTTATGCATCGACCCTCATTTCGTACGGGAGGGTTGACGTTTCGTAACTCCTAGCAGGCACCACCCTTAGCCGGAAAGAAAGATAAAGAAGGTGAGAGAGACAAAAAAAAAGGAAGGAAAAAGAGAAAGGAAAAAGGAAAGAGGAGAGAGAGGGAAGGAAAGAACATGTAAATATTCGAAGATATAACAACAAGAAAGAAAAAAATATATAATGATAAAAATATATAAATATATCAAAATAATAAAATATTAAAAACAAAAAATAATTAATAAATATTAAAACAATTCTTCGCTGGGAAATAATAAGAAATATTATATAATATTATCAATAAATAATTATATATTTCAAATTAAAAAAATCATTATAATAATTATAAAATTAAATTATAATTTGTTTTCTTTTTTAAAATAATATAATATAATTTAATGTAATATAATAGTGTAATTATTGTTATAATTAATATAGTATAATATAAAATAATTAAATTATAATAATATATATGATTTCTTTATTTCGCAAAACCAAATCTAAATGTTCAAAAATATTCCAAATCCGTTTATTTTTTACATTTGTTAATTTAAAATTTATTTCGTATCATAACGATACATATTTTATCAATATATCAATTTCCAAAAATAATCTAAAAATAATCTATTTTACCCATTTACTATATTTTATTTATATATTTTAACATATAAAATACCCTTCGCGTCATAATAATTTATTTTTTTTCGATATTTCAATTTCCAATTATAATAAACATTTATACCACAATGGTATATAATTTTTCCTTTTTTTTCTAGTCAAATGGCTCGTACCCGCTGCTTTAACAAACCTACTTTTCTTTTCGACCCTCCGAAACCACGGATCATTAAAAAACTAACTATAATAAATCGCGACTTTACCAGCTTTTCGCGCGCCTATATCTTCTGCTTCTAACTCTTTCTCTTCTCTAATTTCTGATCTGCTCTCTTTTCTTCTCTAATTCTTCCCACCTCTGCTTTTGTATCCATATTATCGGAAGTTTAACTTTTAAATTTCCTTCGATAAAAGGAAAGGTAAATATCCGGAGCACAATACCATATTGTAAATTAAACCAAAACCGCACCGATTTTGTTCAATACCCTCCTCCTACCAAACCCCCGGGCGGCAAGGGTTAGTAGCTTTACAAATTATATATACCATAAGAATTTATAATATCCAACTTTCACAAAACAAAAAATCGCGAACTCGAAAAAATACTTTCGTAAGGGTTCCGAACAAAACATAAATAATCTTCATAATTAAAGCTCTTTACCACGACCTTTAGATCGATTACTCTATATTTTATGTTTTAATATATTAATATATAATATGTTTAAGGATACTATTATTTTTAGTAATATCGTTCCGGTAATTATTTTCTAATTCTAATTGTTTATATTCAGTATACGAAATTACCTTCAGAAAAAATACAAAGATATATTTAAATTTTAGTTTTCTTTAAATTAAAATCAAAAAACTATCGTAATCTAAACCTATGCTCTCAATATAATTCCAACGTATTCCAAACACTGTAGATCTTTTTTTGGCGTTCATCATTTGCGGGTACATCTCTATGAGTATGCTCCTGTATGTCTGGTCAGATTCGTGCTGGGGTCAAAACATGGTACATACTTCATGGGTCATCCATCCCATGTCATGGGAATACAAATATAATGGATTTACATTGGGACATGTGGGTAAAACAATGCCATAAACCCACCATCCCCCAGTCAGTACCATGTTTATAGGTGGTATGGTTACCATTCCCAGTCATGGCTGGCTTATGGCATTGTTTTACCCACAGAAATCCCTATGAATATGGATTGATGACCATCCCAGATGACCGGGCATACAATCCAACCACAAATTGGCTCAGATGACTCTTGGAGTGCCACACATTTAAGACTGGCAGTGACTGGCACTTCTGACTAAAGGTCTGCAATTTGTCATTAGTAAGTCACTGGGCCAAGTCACATCCTACGAACTTACGGGACAGATGTGGATGTTTTTGATCATTTGCCATCCCCCAAATTAAGATAGACCCTGCAAAATAGGGCGTGGGAGACTGAAAAAGGTATGGTTAGATTTGTAAGTCCGAATTCCTGATTTCAGGAATACTACTGTTTGGTTATTTAACACAGCCATGGGAAATGGATGAAAATGGCTAATTTGTAGATGATTTGTAATGATTTACCTGCTCAATCGTCGCCGCGTTGCTCTGAGCAATTCTACTCAGAACTAGGGTCAAAAAAAACACAATGGCTTTATCCCATAATCTTCATACAGTATTTTCTTGGTTAAACCTCCATGATGTACAATTTTTGGAGATTAAATCCTTACATTGGAGTTACATCACTGGGTTGCCAGTCTACATCTTCGTTTTTTGGCACGTTGAAGAGATCATTTTCCACCAGCCAGCGGTCAAAAGACATCTGTATAGTGTCAATTTCCGCTGGAAACACTACAGTAATCGATGGATGGGAGGGAAAAATAATACATGGTTTCAATGGGTTTTTACCAATAATTTTAGGGGGTGTCCTGTACATTTTCCCTTGGCTGGGTGGTTTCATGCTGCGCTGTCCTTCATAGCGCCTTGCCGCGTGTCCTGCGTATGAGCAAGAATTCTTCTGTACACATTTTCGTCTTGGTTTGTGCAGATTAACATCTGAATGTTCAGTGAAACTGCATCCAGAATGATATATAAATTATTCATTCATTCACATCCATTTAGTTGATGCTTATCTACACATGGATATGCGGCTGAGAACAGATGTGCTTTACCATACACATGTGCAATTGATAACCATGCTGGTTTATGGGCATGTCACATCACATCCGCCCTAACCACTCGCAAATGGCACCAGGTCAGTTCTTGCTTTCTGCAAAGGATGAACTGCACAAGTGTTGTCTCCCTCTTTGTGGTTCCTAAAGCCCCTTCTGCTTGCCAATACCTGAGAAAACAAACAGTCTAGTCACGGATTCATTTCCTTATCTTCAAACCCGGCAGTTCAACCGGAATGGATTATAAAATCATTGTGCCAGCAAGATTGATTTCAACTACTGACACTTATGTGGGAAACACAATAATGAACCCGACACAATTTGCCAATCTTTCTTCCATTTGGTGGCATTAGCAACCTTACCCCCAAAACAGGCCTATTATTTTGGGTTATTAAATCATCTCAAACACAAACAATAAAACCGGCAAGTGCCCAAAGCACACAGGAAGATCATCAACAAAGTACTCATCGGGCAAATCATTCCAAGTAGAGATGTGGGTCAAAGTTCCGCGCCCAAAAATTGTGTAACCATTGACATGCCATTGAATGGTTTATTGATCTTGCAACAGGCTTTGTCTCAAAATAGGGGGCTGTTGCCACATCCTGGGAGTATACCCCCATTTAAGACCAGTTACAACACGTCTACCCATCACTAGATGTATTCTCAGACTTGAACCCATCTGAGCACTGTTTAAAACCTGCAACGTCAGTCGATTTAATCCTGGCTGTTGGAGACCGGTTTCCCAGTTCATGCAATGGATAATAATATCAATATAATCCCCGAACTGATCATCTTCAAAAAAAACAGCCGCTGTATTAAATTTTCCCCATAAAATATGCCCATCAACCCCCACAAATACCCTTTGGTTACTTAACATAGCCATGGAAAATTGCCCATTTACAGATGGTTTACCTATTAAAAGTGGTGATTTTCCATGGCTATCTTAATTAACCAGATGGTATGTCTTAAAAATCCGACAAATTTCATCAACCAACGGGGGTAGTTCACTGCGGCCTGTGTTGTCTCAGCTGCTGCTACGACCTGGCCCATCTTCATCCCAATTGCCATGGCGACTATCAAAACAACCCAAACATGGGACCCAACTATCACAAAAACGCCAAAAACACATCAAAAACATCAAAAACTATGTTTTTTTTAAAGTTTTGGCGATGTTTTTTTTTTGGAAGTTGAGCAAATCAAACAAATGGGGGAAAAAATTCTGGATTTGACCAGTGAATTGATGGGGATGTCACCATGGAACATGGTGAGTTCACAAGGAGAAATCGGACAGACTCAAGGGATAGTAAGGAGGTTTGCCATCAACAATAGTGGATTAGATATGGTTTACATAATATGGATGAATATGGTTTCTATATGGTTTATGTATGGTTTAGATATGGTTTATATCATATGGATTAATATGGAAGTTTCCTGAAATGGGGTACCCCCAGATCATCTATTTAATAGAATTATCCCTTGTTTTCCATCCATTTTGGGGTACCACCATTTATGGAACCCCCCATATGTTTTATATATATGTTTATACCAGTAGTACCGCACAAGGCGGTGGCGGAAGTTTCAAAAATAGGAAACCTATAGGAAAGGTTGGTTGTTGAGAATCAGGGATGATAGAGCGAAGCCACTGATGGAGCGACAGGTCTCCTCTCTTTCTCTTTCTCTCTCTTTCTTTCTTTCTTTCTCTTTCTTTGATTATTTACCTACCTACCTACCTACCGATCTATCTATCTAGCCACCTATCTATCTATCTACCTATCTATCTATCTATCTAGCTAGGTACCTATCTATCTATCTATCTATCTCTCTATCTATCTATCTATCTATCTATGTGTTTATCTATCTATCTATCCATCGTGCCGTCAGAAAAGACAAACACGTTGGCGTGCAACGAATTACCGCTGCTGATACGTTATCGTGCCGTCAGAAAAGACAAACACGTTGGCGTGCAACGAATTACGGATGCTGATGTGCCATCGTGCGACTCTGGTTACTCAAACAATCTGACTTTATTGTATCATGCAAGTTCACTGCATGTGTCCGCAGACGCAAGCAAGCGTTGCGATCTGCTTCCACGACATAAATCTATCAATCTATCAATCTATCTGTCTCTCTATCTATCCATCTATCTATCTATCTACCTATCTATTTATCTATCCATCTATCTATCTATCTACCTATCTATCTATCTATCTATCTATCTGTGTGTCGATCTAGCTGTCTCTCTATCTATCTGTCTATCTGTCTGTTTGTCTATCCAGCTGTCTGTCTGTCTGTCTATCTATCTATCTATCTACCTGTCTACCTACCTACCTATCTATCTCTCTCTCTGTCTGTCTGTCTATCTATCCACCCGTCTATCTGCAAGCTTGAAAACTAAACAATTCTGCGAGACTTCCTCATTTTTCGACCTTGACAACATCAAAAACGAAACAATTCTACGAGACGTCTGCAGTTTTTGAACTTGACAACATCCAAAACGAAGCAATTCTGCGAGACTTCCTGAATGTTTGAACTTCACAACGTCAAAAACAAAGCAATTCTGTGAGACTTCCTTCAAAAATAGAAAGTTAAGTGCAGCGCTGACAGCCTCGTACCAATGCGTTTTGCGATTTTTGCAGTCCACCTGTCTAAAGTACTGCGCCTGCAACTAAAAATTGATGCCAGGTCATACGAAGTGCTGCACCTGTCACGCAGAATCATCTTCGCAAACCTACAGATCTGATGCTCCAAAATGCAACCCCTCTCAGGAAATCAGCGCCCTGACCTCCTAACATCTCTCATGAACATGTCTTTTGTACTGCGCCTGCCACAGAAAATGCATCTTTGC
>Ga0126342_10006790_pt1 | contig 20362 bp, 11 predicted proteins | sample Cyp1metagenome_FD_92528 | JGI IMG/M metagenome (GOLD analysis project Ga0126342, IMG submission 92528) | Coral microbial communities from Lord Howe Island, Old Settlement Bay, Australia - Cyphastrea 1 metagenome | ecosystem: Host-associated > Invertebrates > Cnidaria > Coral ...
ATGATATAATATATATATATATATATATATATTATTATATATATATATATATATATATATATATATATATGTATTATGATATATATATATATATAATATTATATATATATATATATAATATTATGTATATATATATATATATATAATGGTATATATATAATATTATATATAGATATATATGTATTATGAAATATATATGTATATATATATATATTTATATGTACATAATATATAATATATAATATATATATATATATTATGATATATATATATATATTGATATATATGTAATACTATATATATATATATATATATATTACGTTGTGGTTTATGGTCATCCATCTCAGATTGAGAACCCTCATGATGAGTATACAAACCCCATAATCCAAAAGCCACAATTTACACACAAAACAAATCGCGAATAGTTTGAATGATCAACATGTCTTAACTGTTTAACTAGAACTTTACCCTCTGGTTATTTGCTGCATAGCCATTGAAGCCATGGCCCATTTAGTTCGTTGATTTACCTATAAGAAATGGTGATTTTCCATAGCAAGCTGTTAGTTTACCAGAGGGTACCACATATTATATCATATTAAATCTATAATTAATATAATTTAAGTGTGATTTTAGGATATTTAACTGCTTAACTATAATATACTATAATTAATATCTACATATTGTATAAACATATGGGTGTTTCCTCTTTCTTCACAGCAAATACACGGTGAGTTTTTACCATGTTTCTATCCCAGTTCCACGAGGTCTAGGACATCCGACATCACCAGTCTTGGAATGGTTTACTTGGTGAATATAGCTGCAATAGCTATGGTTTATAATACTTGCTTATAGATAGTTTATAACTGCAATAAGTATGATTTATGATACGCAAATAACCATAGTGTCCACGAGGTTTAAAAACCAACTTATAATGCTTAGGTGCCCCACCTTTTAGTTCCATGGTGACATTTTGGGAAAAATCGGTTGACAGCAATTGTTTCTTCGGGATGATGTGTCCTGCACGAAACAACGACTGAAGCCCATTTCCGTCTATCAGCTTCATGGTGGTAGTGGAAAATCATCTATAATCTCTATACTGGAAATGAAAATTTTATATAATTTTTCCATTGACATGTTTAATTACCAGAGGGTACTTCATTGTTACTTCTTGTCTGCAAGCCTTGGATTTGCTTCGGGAAAGCATGCCAAAACAGCAGCGATGGGTCACATTTCATCTCCCCATTGCCATGAACCGTCCCAGGAACCAACCATGAGGTGTCAAAACAAGCACCATCTCTATGTGAGGGGTATCAATAATAACACCTCCATCAAAGAGATGGTTTACGTTCACTTGAATTGATACCCTAAGCACACATGTGTGGTTCATCAGATCCCGAACTGGAGGTGTTTTCATACATCAAGCGTGTATTAGGCCATCCAAAACCTCTCCACTTCGCCCGGAAATGAAGCTGCAGGGCCTCCCACTTGTGCAGGACGGAATCAGATGGAATCAGTGGATTGGTTTACCCACATGTAAACTATATAAAAATGGCTGGAAATATTATGAAATATTCCAATCTGTAAGACATCCAACAAATAGCAACTGGTTTACAACTTTACGACACTTTAATACAATCCCTTTTAAATACCGGGTTGTTTCTGACATCGCTCTGGCACCTCTCCGGTTTCGGGAGCCTGGGGGGCACGTATCCCTATGAAGCTGTTCCAACGGATGCGTCCAAGAACTTGCGTGGGTCTGCACGTTGTAATAGAAGACTCGATCCGCACTGGCGGGAGGACGTGGGATTTTTCAGTTTGAGGTGATGTCCATGGGATTCCATGGGATTTCCACAATTGATATATAATGGGACGGATTATATATATATATCATATTATATATAATATATATATATATATATATAAATGGGAATAGTGCAGATTTCCCGGGGACTTTATGGCAATCACAAACTATAGCAGTGGGATGATATGATTATTGGATTATATAAAAGGGAATGATATGGGATAGTAATACATAGTAATTGGAAATCACCAAGAAGAAGAAATGAGAAAAAAAAACACGGAGAATCTATGAATCCATCAATATCGGGATATTCGGTGATATCATGGTTGGAGGATCATCTCGCGTGTGGTAAGTAGGTATATATAATCACCATGGATGACAAGTCCCTTTAATGGTTTTATCACATTTGGACATCTTTAGGAGGGGAAAACACCATTACGCCCCATATTGGAAAGGGGAATTAACACTGCCAATCTTAGGTACGATTCAGCACAAGATATGTTTTCCCACACAGCGATGTGGGGAAACAAAAAAACGCGCACTATCCCCACAGGATGGTGACCCCCCAGTGATGTTTGCTGATTTTAAACCCCCATTAACATCAGTAACTAGTTCTATAATGTTCTATATATGTACCATAATTGTACCATAAACCCAAGTTATTGGACTTGTAAACTAACTTAAGTAACTATGGGGCACCACCTTGCATGTTTGACACGGACAATGAAATGAAAACAGGAGGCCATATTGCACTGCAACCATTTCAATAGCTTCAGGTCTCCATTTTCTCGATGGATCATTGACGGCGCCACAGCTCTGATGAGGTTGCAGGATGTTGCAACATGTTGTCATCGGCAAGGTTTGCTCTTCGTGGGAAGAACAAGTCAAACCCGTCCATGAATCACGCCAAGGTCAAACTTGGCCTTGAACTTCACGTCGAGGTCCCTTCCCCTGAGAATCTTCACCAAGTAGCCCAATACCACCAATGCATTGAACCTGTGTAGCAGCGGCGGGCTCGCCGTGAGAGCGCCGGACATGTCAGGGAAGAAGTTCACCCAGCAAACTTCGCCGCCTTGTCCAACAAGGCAGGTTCCTGCAAGCCAAAAGCCAAAGTCCTGGAAACTGATTGCCTGCGACCCTGCAAAACGGAAATTCCAACCACGCGCACGGGAGCCCGTCACATTAGCTAGCAGCAACGTGAGGCTTAGAATGCTTAGAACATCAAAGCACTGCAAACATTTCCGCGTCCAGGTCTCTCTTCCCGTAGTCCCGCAACAGATCACAACGGGCATGGCGGCATGACTGCAGTTCTTCGTTTCCCCGGGCAACACTAGCTGTTGCCACACCGACGACGTCGTGCAGCTGCCATCAGGATTCCTCGCCCCCGTGGCCTTTCTTCAGCGAGAGTTATGCCAGGAAAAAAGTGTCGCGAAGATAACAGTACCTCAGTACCTCATATTCATTCCTATCACCCGAATATAATACCTCCAACAAGTGGCCTAGTACTAGTACTGGTTTCTATTGAGCAATTAGTTGGCTGAGTTTGCTTGGTCGTAGAATTGGACCCATGCAGGTTCTATCCCGATGTTCATTATCATCCTCTAATACCATTGCTGAAACAAACTATATTATGTTCATTACCGCAATACACCAGCAATGGTACCTAGAAATGGACAATTCCAATGTTTGAACACATACATTTTCATCAGAACAATTAGGATTTCAACATTTCCACGTTAGATGAGTGTGTGAAAACAACATTTCCACGTTAGATGAGTGTGTGAAAACACACGATATCTGCATAATTCCATGGCAGAGTTTGGTCATCATGTTCCCAGCACAATGGCGAAATATGCATCGGCTCGTTACTCCCAAGGTTCGCAAAAGCTGCAACTAAATAGTAGTTTTTTTTGTACATCTAACCTCAGTAACACAAGAAAAATCTGGCTCTTTAATTTACCCTCTGGTAATTTAACATAGCTATTGAAAATGGCCATTTATAGTGAGTTTTCCCATTAAAAATGGTGGATCTTTCCATAGTTTCGTTAAATTACCAGAGGGTAACCATATTTAACCCAAAAAGCACAACGAACTATCGGCCGTGGCTGGGTCCCACTCAATGCCATAGTCCTCCGAACGGCTTGATCCATAAAAAACACCGTTTTGATGGAAACAACGTTGTAAGCATCAACGGATTGGTTTACGGAACAATCTGGCAAACAACCCTCTTAACTTATGGCAAAAAACCGTGGTTTCCGGTCAAGATGTTCCCTTTAAACAATCCATTGATAACACTAAAAATATGTATTGAAAAATCTACCCACCGGCCTCTGGTAATCAAACATGGTTTGCTGAAAAATCATGCACAGATTATATTCCAATTGAACCTCCATCGCAGATCTATATATATACATATTCATTATATATACCCATTATAACCCCCATTCTTACTAGTTCAACCACGATTCTCGTTGGCAAAAAACAACTCTAATCCATCCAGGTTCAAAATTCTTGCACGCTGCGCCTATCGTGGTGCTCCGTCCATTCAGAGGGGAGAGGAGCCGCTAAGGCCTAACGTTTCGGTTCGGTTTTCTCTGTGGTCAAGACCCAACTTATAACTATGGGGATCACCCTTCAACCACTTAGGGATGATGAGATCGCGATGTGAAGTCCTGATCTTTTCGAAGAACGGGAATGTAGCTAGTATTAAAATGTGGCACTGCCCAAAAAGATAGAAACACACATGCTAAAATAAATCTTCATTGTTTTTGGGGTTGCTAATACAGTGGCATGATAAGTCTGAGTGGTTTACAGTCTCTCGTCTGTGAGGTGGCGGCTAATCCATCCCTCATAAGTTCAGGTCCACTCCCAGGGTCCCAGCTTGGCGGCTGCACAATGCCAAAACCAATGATTCTGGGTAAATTATAATATTTCACTAACCTGAATTAAGGCCATTTTGGGATGATTTCCCTTATTAACCATGATTCCAGTGAGGTCGCAGTGAGGTCGTTATAATTTACCCAGAATAATGATAAAACATGGATTCATACTGAGAGGCCTACTACATGGTGGAATCATTATGTATCATACGGAGGTTTCCTAAGTCATGGGGGTACCCCTAAATCATCCATTTATAGATGGATTTTCCATTACAAACTTACAAACCAAACATGTTTGGGATCCCACATTTATGGAAACCCCCAATATATAATTTCCGGTTGAATGCCCAATGAACCAAAGCTGTCTTGGGGATTGGGTTCCATTGGGTACCTTCTGGACCTCTTCAACAGGCTTACTCCCAACAAACAGATTCATGACATGACACATACATGACATACTGTGGATGGTTGCGGTTTTACCTGCACCATCTTGGATGGTTTTTCACCCCATCAATGGGAAAATTCCCAGCTATCAACTGGTGATTTCCGCACCTCATCCGCGATCCACATGAGATCGCCATCCGTGATGGGATCGATCCCCAAGTACCTGGCGAACATGGCGAACTGGAAGGCCCCTAGATTTCACATGGATCGGAAAACATGCCATATCCAAAAAGGAACAACAAACATATTACAAAGGCATGAGTTAAGGAGGTTTGGTGGGTGTATCTTATTGAGCCAGTTGATCATTGAGATAGGGGCCAACTGAACTCACTTGAGATCTTTGGAGCTAACAATGTTGGGCTTTGTCATTCAACCGCTGGCTAGCGCTTGTTGAAGTATCTGTGGTTCCCCATGGTTCCCCATGGTTCCTGCTGTGGCCCTTATCCAAATCAGATCTGCTGACACGATGGTTAACATGTTTTCACCTTATGATGATTCTTCATCTTACTGTTGCTAAACATAGGGATCTTTTTAGGAATTATCCAAGACACAACTATCAATCAATATCCCATTCATTCCCATACGCCCGTTCCCTACTTACTTAGCACCAGTAAGTCATGTCTGGGGACGGGTCAAAACCTATGAAATTACCATGTTTGAGGGAATGTTAAAATCAATTAACCAGCTGTTGTAGGGTACTTATAGGATCTTATAGGGTCCCAGGGTTTTGGCTCACAGCCTCGTAGGCCAATATAGGCTAATAATGGTTGTTTTTTTCGGATATGAATAATGGTTAATCATGGTTAATCATGGTTAATCCATCATGGTTATTAACAATACATAATAATAATAATAACAATAATAATAATAATACCCTCTGGTAATTTGTTACATAGCTATTGAAAATCACCATTTATAGTGGATTTACCCATTGATAGCATGGTGATTTTCCATATCTATGTTAGTTTACCAGAGGGTAATCATAATAACAATAAGAAGAAGACTGGCAGATCCGCCGACGACGCCCGCCTGGCATAGGCGATGAGTTCCGGCTTCGTCGGCTCCAAGCCCCGCTCGCGGTAACGCTTGGTACGGGCCACCTGGGATTTCATGGGAGAATTGGGGAGAAACCAACAAACATGGGATGAAAACCAGGAAAAACATGTAGATTTCATCGAGAACACATAGTTTAATCGACAAACCATTGGGTTTTACATGGTCTTGCAAGCAAACATGGAGATCTAACACGCACAAATGCGAAAAATGAATCAAACAAACTCGGGGTTTAACCAACAGACATGGGTTTAACGAACGAAATATGTGGTTGAAACAACGATCTGTTGGTGTTGAAAGGAGCAGTTTACTGGAGATTTAACAAGCAGCTGAGTCGTGGTTTAAGCAACCACCATGTCGGTTTACTGGAAAGCATATCTCAAACGAGTCCAATATTCTAGATATTGAGTGGATATTAAATTGATAAACAAACATGTTCGCATGATACACTGATAGAAATTCTGGATGAACTGCTAACCTTCAAATTGCTGACCTGATGCCCTCTGGTAATTTAAGAGTAACATAGCTATTGCTTTTTTTAAAAAAAATAGGTATATAAATAATTTATAAATGGGATTAAATGGGCATGTTCCATAGCTATGTCGAATTACTAGAGGGTACTTCAAGATTTGTTCAAGTAAGTAAGCCTTCAAACTTTCATATGGCTGGGAAACCCAATTCGTAGCTCCAACTGGCTCCCCCAAGCTTGATAGGGAATATGGATACAACCATAGCTCCGAAGCAGCAGTGAGCTAATTGCTACCTGCAATGAGGTGTACATTGTAACCCATCATTTCCCTATATCAAGCAGGATTCACTTGGTCGTAGAAATCTCCAGTATCGGAGTCGGCACATCGCTTGATCAATGTTCAATGACCCACTGCCGCGAAGTTTGGGTATTTCACATCATCCTCAATCATCCAGTATCATAAGCGATCATCATGTATCAATGATATGTTTATATGATACTTAAAATCGAAATAAAAACCTCTAAAGAAAAAATGAATTGATGGTTGAATCCTGAAATTCCAATTCAGAACCAATCAACAAGGCTACCTTTTAATGGCTCACATTGCCCGCCATTGTTACACCGAAGGGTCACCATTCACCGTGCGCAAAAAAACATCCCCTGTCCAACAACTGTCCCGCTGGGCGTTTCGTGCAAACTCATTGACGGTGAGCGCACCTTTACCTGCCCCAACAAGTCATTGGGAGGAGGATCTATTGTAGATATTACAATATTAAATTGGTATATCAATATCCTAATGTCTTCATTTACCACATTGTAGATATTGAATATATTGGGATATTCTGATGACAAACATGAATAGTTACTGGAATGAACAAATGTGTACAAGTGTGAAAGAAATCTGATTGTAGATATTGGGGATGGGTCGAAACCTACATCTATTACCATATTAGACTTAGTAGAGGGGGATGAACATCTCTCAGCTGGATGTTCACTGGGGGGGTTTTGATTCACAACTATATGTTTAGATAGGTTTGAATATTTTTAGGGAGTTCGGAAGTGAATGTTCCCATGTTTGCCTACAAGTTTGACGATTCTTGCCAATTCTCAAACGTAAAGTGGAGAATGTGCCTACAAGTTTGACGATTCTTGCCAATTCTCAAGCCTAAAGTGAAGAACCAAGAACAAACCTGAAATCGGTATGTAATGGTATGTATCTAGTCGATGGTATACTCCAAATTTCCGACATGGAACCCAAGACATATGATTTTTGGTAGGAACAGCATCCACCCAACCCATTGCTTCCAAACCCATTTGTTGGATTTCAGGAGTTTCTAGCCCTGCTGTTCCAACCCACACGTTGATGGCTAAGATATTGACACCTTGGAGCCTCGGGGTCCATGATCATCCCAAATCATTTCAGCACCAAATGTGGGATCCCAACATGTTACATATCCACCACATTCCATCAGCGTTTCTGGGGTGGTCTTGTCTAGAAATGGTCAAAGCCACCATTAAGATCCACTAAGTATCATATCTATGACCCGCTGAATAAATGTATCTGGCTCAAACAAAAATACCCATGGAAATACAAGTGGCAGGTCATTTTGAGGACTAAACCGTCCAATCTTTTGGGGCAAGAAGTTTAAACTGTGGAGAAAGGGGGGTTGAACCACCCAACTCAAGATCCAAACCTGTCATATCCTGAGAGTTGCCCACAACAAACCCCCATTTTATCAAAACATAGGGGTGACGCGCTATGAGACTCCATCAACCAGGATCAACCAGCTGAATTTCTTTCAACACACCAAAAAAACAAAATATCACCCACAAAAGCTTGCAAAGATTTGACCTACGGCCTACCTGGTCCTGTAAAATAAGTTTATCTCTTCTGGAATATGACATGCCTCTAACTGCGGCGGAACTAGGTGCCATGAAATTAAAGACCAACCGTTCACCAAGGGTTAGGTAGCACACACCACTTTCATGAAGTTCCAGTTCCATCTTTTCAAACATTTTTTCTGTATTTCTATATATTCAACTAAAGTGTAGCCAGGAACCATGAAATCTTTCTAAACTTTAACTTATAAACAACTTGTTCCTTCTTATCCCTTGTGATTTTTTCCAGGATGCGGTATTCCCAGTGCGACTTGCGAATCATGACTGGGTTGTGAAGTCCCTTGTTGGAAAAACATAATTAATGGAAATCCAGGTGTTGGTCTTCCATTGACCAAAGTTTGATCCTTGGAAAAAGTCCCAGAAAATTTCCATTCTCATTGTAAATCCCCAAAAAAGGTAGTACAATCTACAGTTGCATTGGATTCCTCCGTGCAAACATAGCAACCCCAAACAACCTCACTATAGTAGTGATGGTTAGTAAAAGGAATCGGGATCTTGCCGGAAGATTGCCCATCTACAAGGTGGCAAAGGTGGTATGTAAACCCCATTATATAACTATAGTATAGTATATATATATATATATCTATGTATATCTAATCATACACCCTATGGTAGGTCCATGTTGACCAACTTAGCGAACAAACTCGGACACCACCTGGCTACCTTGCCAAAAATTGCATGTGGAGATATCGAGCTAAGTTGGTGAACATAACTGATAAAACTGTTGGTACATATAACTTATTGACTTGCAAGTTGGTTCATAAACCCATGAACAAATGAAAAAGTCACTGGCATTTACAAAGCAATATATACATATACATCACTGGGGAGCACCACGTGGTCCCGAAGTTGGCCTTTAAAATTTGTCAAGTCCCACCATTGTTCGTTTCCCATTGATTCTCAGCACGAGATCCTTGCCACAAATCATTGTTTTTTGCTTCTCCCACATATTGTTTGGCGCTTTCATCTTTTTTTTACGTGTTTTTTTCCACAGAAAACGACCAGAGAACTTTCAGAAATCCAGACCTTGACCTTCTTGGCGGCATTTTTTTCAGCATCAGGACAACCATCCAATGGTTTCTTGGTTCTCTGGGTTGTTGAGTGATAAACTTTGGAAACCATGGAACCAATAGAAAGCCAGGTCGATGGATCTATGGCTAGTCTCAGGCTTTCATCTCACAGAAAGGATACAACCAGGTCTGACCCAAAAATTGGGAAGTATCAAATCATCTTGACTCACCTATTCACCAAACTTGAGGCTAAGATTATGGGGATGGTTCAAAACCTAAATAATTATTACCATTTAGTGGGGTTGAATCAACATCAATAAATCCCAGCTATGACTTCTACCATTCAACAGCCATGAAAACTATAGCCATTTAACATCCATTCACCATCCATTCACCAAACATTGGTCACTTCCCCCCCGGATCCACCCCCGGCAAACATCAACGGCCTCCTCCGCGAGTTTCGCCTGCGCCTCCTTTAGAGCCGCTGCGGGCGCTGCTTTCGGCCTGACCGATGGGATTTCAGCCACCAGAAATGGGGAACGTTGGACCAACCAAAATGGTGATTCTTCAGTCACCAAAATGCGCTTTTAGGGTAAGAAAAATGGGGTGATTCTTGTCATTCACCAAAATTTAGTGGTATAATATACCCTCTGGTAATGTAACAGTTTGCTATTGAAAATGGCCCATCTATAGTGGATTTACCCCTTGAAAATGGTGATTTTCCATAGTTATGTAAACGCTTACCAGAGGGTAACACGGTGGTTTTTTCGGCAAGCTGGGTGACCAACTGTGACCGAGACGCCATCTCCGATCTCCGGATGGCATGACATCGGTCTGTCAAGTCGGACAGTAACTGTGTCCTTTCTGAAAATTCAGGGCATATCCCAAATTGGTTTGTGCTTAAAATACCGGAAAACCCAGCAATCGAATGGGGATGGGATAAGAATATGATAATTGTCTAAGTTTGACTGATATGTCAAATGTGGTAAACCCAACAATAAAACCTCCTACATTGTTGATGGTTTATGCAACTAAACATTGGGGATGGTTGCATCATTTAAGGTTAACCGAACCAAACTAAATCATAGAACTGGCAGCCCATAACTTGAAGAACTGCTGGATATCATATATTTATAACGTTCATGATGGAATTTCAGGGATTTCAAACGATACTAACGGGATATCCAAGGATTTGTTCTCTTCCAGAATCACTTGTTGCCACTGTGGATATTTCCCCTGCTCATCCATTAACTATAGACATATACCCTGTCCCTGTCTTTGGTTGCTCATCTCCTCATCATCTCGCAACTTGGCCAGGTGAAGGCTTATTTAGGCATCATTTCAAGTGATGTCTATAGTAACCCCCATAAAGATAGAAAAGTAATTCATCACTATTTTAGTGGGATTTTACTGGGATTTTACTGTTCTATCTTTTTGGGAAGTTAGTATCAACATATTAACCCCAAAAAACTGACGGATTCCCAACAGATCCTTTTTTCAGAACACAAATCGTCGGGACTTTCAGTTTCACCCCTTGGTGAAACTCACAATCCGTGTATCCCGCCCGCCCCAAAAAAAAGAGAGCCCAAAGGATAGAGAAGTTGGAGTACATAACTCATATTTCACTGGGGTATTCGTAATTCTATATGGTATTCTTGGGTAGTTGTTTTATAACACGTGTTTTTTGTTATAACTGGTATAGCTGTTGGATTTATGCGAACTAGAACGAACTCGCACTCATGGCTTTATCAATCAACTTCCCCATCACGGGTTTCTCATCATGTTCCCATTAAGTTGATGCTCAAAATCAAGTGAACATCCAATGTTGATGTATTGTTGAATATATCCCCTATATATCCCCACTAATCCATGTCCAAAATCTTAGACTCCCCGATCCAGTCTTTTTTTCGCCAGTAATATTGATGCTTAACCCACCATCTGATACCCAAACAGTTTAATCTTCAAGAGATGGTCGCATGATATTCCCCATGATATTCCCATTCTGTTTTTCAGTAACCCCTCTGATGAAGTTAACACTTTGCAATGGAAGAGGACCATTAAAAAAGATAAATCATGATACTGTAAAGCAATGTAAAGCATCTATAAATGGGCCATCTATAACTGTCAAAAAGCATAGTACTATGAAAAAACACAGAAAAATCATAGCAAACTATCAAATAGCCGGAGACTGTCAATTCCCACCTTGGAAGAAGATTTCTCTGGAGACTCCGTCGACGCCTGCAGCATTCTTGCACAAAAATCCCTTTCCCCCCTAAGAAACATGCAAGGTGAAGCATCAACATGGGAGTTTAACATGGTTTAATCAGTTTAATCATCCTGGAAAAAGGATGAAAAAGGGATATATCATGATTTTTTGCTGCCAATATATATAACATGAAATACCACTATTCCACACCCTGCTGAGTATTGGATCTGTTCATACTTTTTTTCGGCGGGTTCCATCATCAGGGAGAAGGGATAAGCCAACCATGCAACATGGCCCAAGTTGGGATCCAGCCATAAGATTAAAACAAACATCACTATATTCCTACAAGGTGGTGCCCCACCAGTTCTGTTTATCCAAATGGTGGAAAACTCATCATCCAAACCTTTGCAACATAATCAGTTTGACAAGATTTCAGAGGTATAGCTAGTAATGAGTAATAGCAACACGCAGCCGTTCGATAATGTAAACACCCACAGGCATCATTCGACTAATCAAGGATTTACCCATGGCTAAACGTAGATACAAGTCACAAAAAATGCATTTTCCAGCTGGAGTGTCTACCAGGCTTGCTCCAAACACCGCAGTGCTCTATGAGGGGGAATTTGGGTAAATATAGATTAAAATGATGAAATTACCTTACTGGTGGCTATCATTTATCTATAATGGATTGAACCCTGTCTAATCTGTCTGTTGTCCGATGAACACCGAAAACACATAAACCCAGCTTCACCTACCATTGACCAGTCTATTCAAACATTCACCAATGCTTGCTGTTTAAAGTTCCGTGAAAAATTCTCTGTCAATCTCAATTTGTGTTGCTTCAAACAAGAACTACCCTCTGGTAATTTAACATAGCCATAGCTATGGAAAATGGTGATTTATAGTGACATTTCCCATTAAACATGGTGATTTTCCATAGTTATGTTAGTTTACCAGAGGGTATATAGGATGATATCCCCATTGTCCAGAAACAAGAACTATGGGATGATGGATGATTATCTCCATTAACAATGCAACAAAACCACCATGGATTCTGGAAGAACCTCAGCAGAACTTCAGCCCAAAGAGCAGCCCGCCTTGGTGGCTTTCGGAAGACCAAGCTTGAGCCCAAAGACCTCGGTGGCGGCAAGGAACTGAACATCGTGGCCATGTCCTAAGTCATGGGGGTACCCCCAAATCATCCATGTTTTTTTTTTGATTTTCCATGATCTAAATAATCTAAACCATCCATCTCTTAGGATACCTTAATATGATATCCCTATGAACATATCTCTGTATGGACACAAAACCATTTGATCATATCTCGATAGAATGTAAACATGTGTGTATATATACTGTACATACAGATCTATTAATCCAATAGATTTAACTGATTGCAACATCCCATTAACCATCATATACATAGATCTATTTTCATTCAATAGATTTGGGGTGAATCCATGAAACATCATGAAACGCTGTTCATAAATCCCATCGTTGACCAAAAGTTAAGACCTGAGTATTTCTTTGTGGGATCTGAAATGTGGCGCCCTAAAGCCAATTGGTCTATAAATAATCTCTCTAGGCATTGTGGTGAGTTTATCAAACAACTGTTTTTTTACTGTAGCAGGGCGTATAAAGCAACTTATAACTGGGGGAGCACCACATTGTGGTGTGGCAATTTTTCAGGGTGTCAATAAGACATCCAGCGAGTCAGGGAACCGCAAAGGAAACCATATATCTTGTGCCAATCTTAGACATCCCATTCGCACTATCCTCCGGTAATTTAACATAGCTATTGAACATGGTAATTTATAGTGGATTTACCCATTAAACATGGTGATTTTCCAGTTACAGTATGTTAGTTGACCAGAGGGTATCCCATGTTCCCAAAGATCAGCATTCCATTGAAATCCGATTATATAATTAAAATTTAAAACCTGATAGTCCCTTCCAATACACAAAAAACTACCGTCAGCTCTGAAATCTGAGCTCTCCCAGCCATGACGCTCACACTTGACCTGCTTGCGCAAGAAAGGTGGTATATATGGTATATGCGTGTGTGTATATATATAGGGTTGTATATTGCACAAGAAAAATGACATATATATATAATATAATAATAATAAAAATAATAATTATTAATAATAATCAATAATAATCATAATATATATATATGATGCAATATACAATCCATGCTTAACCAACAATAATCATTTTCTTTGTTGGGGTCTATATGTGGGACAAGACTTAAATAGTCCTTTAATCAACATGATTCATCTACAGTGGGTCGATGTTTCACAAAGAAACGGGGATTTCACCGGCAATAAATGGCTTTGTAAAAGCCACTCTTAAATAGGGTATGATGATGGAAGAAATGATTATGTGTCACTCCAAAAAATACAGCTTGGTTAATCAGAATTCCCATAATGTATGATAATCATGATAATCCCCAATACGTTGGATAGTACAACTGCATAATGGTTAATCAACCAGCACGGGTTTAGCCACTGCTCATGTAAATACGCACATACCATGGAAGCTGGAACTTTGGCTTTTCCGTGGTTTCAGCTAAGTTTTTTAATTGCTGCTCTTGAGTGTCAAAATTGCATAGTGAAATAGATGGCTGAAGCGACCAAATAATCATGTATTAGACTAGATTGGAACTACAAGAAGGTGCCCCCCAATTATCAGCTGGGTAATATAAATCCTAAGTATGGTTACACACATATATATATACCTGGAAACATACTTAGTTAGAAAACAACTTTAGCTGTCTATGGGGCAGCATCTAATACTCATACTGGAACTACTGGTTACATCCCTGGTGTTTCTGCAACCAACAAGTTGATCAGTGTAGCTACCCCCTGGTAACATGGCAATTTGACATCCCCTATCAATGGAAGTTTTACTGGACAACTCATCCATAAACATCTATAAATGGAGGATGTTTTAACTGCCACGTTTGATTACCAGAATGTACTTTGTTGGTTGAATCAACTTGAAACTGGCTATTCTGATCTGGTTACGTCCAAGGATTACTGTATTACTGTCATTTATTAACAACGTTTAACAACCGGGTTGAACTACTCAGCGGCTTCTGCCCTAATGCAAAATGTATCTCACAAATGGGTGACAAAGATGCCCTGTAGAGTGGGAGTTGGCAACTCCAATCAAAAATCAAATGGCGAAAATGGCTGGTGCACCCCAGTTGGTGGGTTACAACCCCCAGTGAAGGTAGGGCAAGGGATAACCGAATGACCCCCTCGTGTGAACCATCAAGTACTAAACCAACCAATTTGGGGCAGGGGTCCATCGGTGCAGCATTGTGCATTCGGCAAGCCGACTAGCTAGGTGTCTTTGGAAGTTCAACCCGCTTCAATTTTTCCCTATTTAATGCCTGGTTGTCAAAAGAACACATTTGGATATACCAGAATAGGTCAAAATGAGTTACCCTCTGGTCATGACTAACAGTTTGTTGGATAAAATCAACATGTTTCATTGCAATAAGTGGCGGCCTACATATGGTAGATGGTATATTCATATACGGTGATTTATATGCTTAGATCTTATAAATCACCATGTATATATATACATATTATAATTTATAATATGTAAATGTTATATATTTCATTATCCTGGATATATTAAATTAAACATATAGGATAAACATTGATATTAACATGTTGGTCTATATATATACATAATATATGTATATATTAGTATATATATATATATGTGTATGTATATATATATATATACATACTAATGTGCTAATACCAACATGTTTATTTTTTTCTATCAACAGGCCATCTTCGCTAGGTCCCCAGAGTCGACCCTGAACCTGTCCTCAAAAAAGCGAGAAATCGGTGATTTTTTCCATGGCCATCCCTTTACGAAAAAAGAACCACTTGCCATGTGCTCTGTTACATATATATGGTTACCCTCCAGTAAATTAACATAGACCCTGGCAGAAAACGGGGTTGGAAGACTAGTTTCCACTATCAATTGGTCATTTTCAGGGTCTATGTTAATTTACCAGGGGGTATATTATTCTACAATGAGATAATTATAGAACTATACTATATATATATATATATCGAACTTGGGTTTGACAATCATGTTGATAACTAATAGTCAGATAATCACCTATAAAACATTACTATCTTAGTTCAGTAATTCCCCCACTAATATTTTTTTTGGTTGGACAAGATTCATTGTTGGTTGACGTACCAACATTCCATATCCTCTTGTTAGAATATCCAATTATACCATATATCATTTAATATATCCCATTAACATCCCATTGTTATATCACATTATAGTAATCCAATCATCCACTATCAATCAAACCAAAAAAACCGATCAAGTTTCCAAATCCCACAAATAATGATCATACAGACACTATCTATATATATATATATACATACATATGCCATTACTATCCCATTGCAAGCTTGCTCAAAAAAACACCCCACGTATGACGGAAAATTGGTAGACAGAGAAATAGATAAAGCATACAATGAGATCCTACTTTATCTTTATGGCTAGATATATATATGTATATATATATATATCAATTTATATCCCACTAATCTGAGATCTATCCACTATATCTATCTACTATATCTATCTACTATATCTATCTACTATATATATCTATCTACTATATCTATCTACTATATCTATCTACTATATCTATCTTAGATCCTACAGTATCTATCCTTATAGTACAAACACCCTGTATTATATCCCACTTTGGACCCATACCCAACTGCCATCACCACCCACGTCCCATCCCCATATGCGCCCAGCAGCCATCAGTGCATCGGTGTGCAGGGGCCATTCGAGATTTTCCACGGCAGACGCCGCTGAACCAAAATCCAGGTGGAAGGTGTCTTGGGGTGCACCAAAAGTGGTTTTGATTCACCTGGGTTGGAGAAACCTTGAAAAAAAAGGAATATAGTGGAAAATAGATGAAACTACTAGGTAATATATATCTATATATATATATGTATAATTGTAAATAAATAAATAAATAAATAAATATATATATATATATATGTATATTTAATTATATATATACATATGTTGATAGATAGATCGATTGATCGATTGATTGATAGATAACTAATAAAAATCGACGAAGATTGACGGTGACAACTGGTGCAGGATCTCAGCGTTTTCTGAACCGAGGCGAGCACATCCACCATGAATGACCGCACGCCCTGCTTGAAACGCCTTCCTTTCATAGCTGAAACTCCGCCCGCGGACCACAAACAGCAACTGAACAAGACATCCATGGTGGAGCACGGTGCGACACGGTGCCTTGGTGGTTTCATTGCCAATCTTACAATCTTAGATACCTTGCGAAAGATTAAACTGTCAGCCGGTTCGTAGACATTCCTATTCATAGCCAAAGATGCCAAAGATTGAAGGATGAAAGTATCCAAGTTTGATCCAGGTTCAACAAACACCAACAGGTGGGGGGTCAACCGGTCAACCAGCAAACCATGAAGGTCCAGTATGGAAATTTATCCATTTCTCACCTCGGTGCTTCATCGTTTTGTGGTTTTGTGGGAAAGATATCTTGTTTTTTAGCACAACGTTTTGCTAAAAACGGCTAAATGTGTAGCAAAAATGGGACTGTTCCCAACACCCCGTTCCCACCTTTTTTTGGAGGGGAAACGGGGTCCTTTCCGAATGTGGCTATGATTTAGCTTGGAACAAGCCGCCATTGAGATACGAGAGATATGACACTTGGGATAAGTTGTGCCCGTTTTTTGGTTGAAATATCACCAGCACAAGTGCAGAAAACGTTGCCATTTAAGGTAACATATTCTACAACCTCAATTCAACAAGACAGAAGAAAAAAAAAGCCCATCTGATGACTTGATGTTCCACAGTTCTGGCATTGTGAGATTCTTTCGCTTTACGTGAATAAAACCATCCTATGAAAAGCCAAAAAATCCAAGCTCTTTTGGATCAAATCAGATACACCAGTGACCTGCATCATTCCTAGGGTCTTAAAAGGTCCCCAATGGGTCGAGCTGGCTTATGAAGCCTACCATAACAACCAGAAAATACCATAACAACCATATCTATGATAGGGTAATATCTATGAACCCTACCATAACATAGATATTAGCCTATCATAGATACCAAAAAACATCTCTCTGCCATAACAACTTCACCAAGTAGGGGGCATGACAATGGGAATGTTCACAACGGCGCTGGGCAGAGCTTCGCATTCTCGCCATACGTACTTCATGGAGGGGAGGACTCCATGTTTGATGCACGGCTGAGGGACTGAGCAATCGCAAAGATACTTGACCAAACGAGGTGACAGGTAAGCAAACTAGCTCAAAATCACCCGATTTCATACGGATTTGATGGGATCATATGGGATCATTAGATTCTTATTCAGATGGTTAATCATAGTTCATAAATCTAATGTCATGGCGATTTCATGGGGACGGGGAATTCTTTAAAAAAAAAGATTCTTATTCAGATGGTGACCATTACCATTGCTTCTGGCTCACCATTTTTTTACTGGTCATATCATGTGAAATGGCCATTCATCCAACGGTCATTATTAGATTATAGACATATCAAAATGACCACTGCTGGATGAATTTGGTCTGGGTGGTTTGGGATATAAATGGATATAAATGGTGGTACCGTGCTACCATGTGCTACCCATCAAATCTCGAGAAAAACTCAATGAATGAAGTGTATGGCGATAATTCATCCAGTATTTTAAGGGGATTCAGCCAATCTTACATGCTGATGAAGATGGTTCAGAAAGCAATCTTAGTGAAGGGTGAATAAGGTGATGGTTTCACCGTGATGTGGGTTGGATCCTTATGATGATTTCAGATTGGTGACTTTCTACAATTTGGCCAAATGATGGATTCTAAACATGGTGGATCCCCAAGTCAGCATGGGATCTTTCATGACTTGGATGATTTGGGGGTACCCCGGGTCCATGACAAAACGGAAACTTCCAAATGCTGTCCAAGAATGGTTGATTTGCCATTGCCAGATACCCTGCAAGAAAATGTCAACTGCTTAGTAGATATTCTATTCCTATAAAGATTAAAGGATTAAACTACCCATCCAGTCGCTTGCCCTAGTTGCTTGATTTGCCTTCAGTGCCTTCAATCTGTGGCCAATTTTATTTGGATAATGATGATTAATCAATGGATACCCTCTGGTAATTTGTTACATAGCTATTGAAAATTGCCATTTATAGTGGCTTTTCCCATTAAAAATGGTGATTTTCCATAGTTATGTTAGTTTACCAGAGGGTATGTGGATCTTTAAATGGGAAATTCACCCCATAAAAAAACATGGCAGTTTAACGAGGACAACATGAAAATAAACCATCCAATTTTCGAGTGGCTTTTCTGAAAGACAGAGCCAGGTGTTTACGGCAAGAAATTCGCCAAAATTGGGTCTTTTGAATGTCAAGTATCTTCCAATCTGCCCTTGATACGGTGAGATATGGAACCTGACACGTTGCGTGAGATACGTGAGATCTGTGACTTCAGCCGCCAGCCATGATCACATGGAACCGAACCAGAAATAAACACCCAATGAAACAAACAAATTGAACCGCAGGCGTTTCCAAAAATGGAGGACACCAGAAATATGCAGAATTGCCAAAATTTTAGAAGTCTTACTGGTCTTGCTGGTCTGAAGGACCATTCTTGCTGCAGAAAATGTTTACATCTTTTCACTCAGTTTTTGGACACAACCCAATTCTGATCATTGATTTCTCGACAAAAGAACACTGGCAGCTGAAGCATCCAGTGATACTCAAACCTAGCTACGGATCGCATGTGGCACATGGCTAATGCATCAGTTGTATGGCTCCCAGCCAACTACCGCAGATGCACCAGCCAGTGCCGGGGGAGACATCGGGTTGACACATTTGATTTGTTAATCGCACCTTTCCTTCGCGAATGAGACGTGAAAAATCCACAGCCCTCTGCAAGCGCGGGAGGTGCGCAGCAAAGGTGTTGCTGTGGACTTCATAATAGTGAAACCGGATGAAACCGGGACGCAGCACAGTGAGACAAACAAAAAACAGCAAGGAACACACAATTTGAATCAGTTGCAACATACTCCAAAGAAACTTGGCATTTTTAGCTCTATGAAACAAACTTCAGTGTTTAAGTTACTGTGTTTGAGTTCAGCTTCAAGAACCATATTTTTTTCCATCATCTTCCTGACTGGCGAAACCATGCCATCTCAGTGAGATGTCCACCTGCTGAATCAGGAAACATGGGAAATGATATATATATATATATATTACATAGTTCATAGTTCTGATAAAAAATACTGTAGTTGTGTATGTGAATGTATGTATAGTAGTTGTATTCATATATATATATATACTATGTATTATATTATATATATATCGTATTATATATAAATATATGTATATCACGCTATTATAATATATATATATATACATTATAATTATATTGTATATATATATATATTATATTATATATATTATATATATTATGATACATTATATATTATATATATACTATATATATAATATATAATATATATAATATATTATATATA
>Ga0126342_10006791_pt1 | contig 20362 bp, 16 predicted proteins | sample Cyp1metagenome_FD_92528 | JGI IMG/M metagenome (GOLD analysis project Ga0126342, IMG submission 92528) | Coral microbial communities from Lord Howe Island, Old Settlement Bay, Australia - Cyphastrea 1 metagenome | ecosystem: Host-associated > Invertebrates > Cnidaria > Coral ...
CCGTTGAGGTCCGGCAGTGCCCACTGCGATCTGGAAGTCGCGGTTGAGGTCCGGCAGTGCCCACTGCGATCTGCAACTCGCGGTTGAGGTCCGGCAGTGCCCACTGGGATCTGGAGCTCGCGGCGGCAGTGCCCACTGCGACCTGGAAGTCGCGGTTGAGGTCCGGCAGTGCCCACTGCGATCTGCAACTCGCGGTTGAGGTCCGGCAGAGCCCACTGGGATCTGGAGCTCGCGGTGGAGGTCCGGCAGTGCCCACTGGGATCTGGAGCTCGCGGTGGAGGTCCGGCTGTGCCCACTGGGATCTGGACCGCGAGGAGGAGGCGGAGGAGGAGGAGAACAGCTCTGATAAAATCTAACAACCCTCACCTGGCAGGTGGGGAAAAACATGAGGTGTTTTACAAGGGGCTGCAAAAGCATCAGGTTACCTACAGGATCATGGCCATCTTGAATCCAACCCTGGCGGCTGAGCCTACACAGATAAACTACCAAATTGGGCATCAATACTTGATGGTCAATAGAGATTTCCCTATTGGATTGTTGGTATAATTCCCAATAATCATCAATGAAAAGGGGGTTTCAATAGTGCTCAAATAGAGTGCTTCCTTGACGTTTCTGTCAGTTTCACCCTGTTGGTTGGAAAAAAAAACACCCCAGTTCGTTGGCGCAAGCCAGTGATGGCAAAACATACACACTTCAGGACATGCTCGTGAATCGGCAATTCATGCGGGCACCCATGCATTTCAGGTAGGCATAGTAAAAGCAATGAAGATGTAAAATGATGTAAAATCACAAGCCAGCTGTGCCTAGCAACGTCTAGATGAGTCGCTCACGAGGATCCATATGGTACTAATCTGGCGATGGAAATGTTCCAATCCAGGGATGATTCCCTAATCCGAAGCATCATGTCCAGTGACGTTCCAGGCTTCGGTTGCTAAAATTTATCGATATATTGCCAATATTGCTGGTCATCGTGATTATATATATATATATAAATATTATATAAACATTATATAGATCAACAAATAGATCAAGTTTTTTTCCCCATGGTATCAGCTTTTTCAGCACGGTTATATCAACTGGTTACCATCACCGCCCAGTGCCTTGGGGCAACCGGAGCCACTGGAGTTGGGTCGGCTTTCTGTAGGCCATCCAATAACACCCTGGCGGCGAGTTAAGCAACGGGCCATCCAAGATCCACACCGTTGCAGGGTACCCAAATTACACCGGTTAAAGCCGGTTATGACTCACAGGCTATGCGGAAAATGAGCCATATTTATAGATAATGTACCTTATATGTAGCTTTTTTGAAGTGGTGATTTGTCCATGGCTATGTTAAATAAGCAAAGGGTAAATTAAATCCTATTGCTCTGAACATGTGTTGCAAACCTTTGAAAACCATGGGTAACAGAAATCTTAAGATTAGTAGCACTATCCCAATCAAAATTGCGCAAAGTTTAAAGATGTTTAAAGTATGGAATTTACCAACTGCCAACTCACCATTTGCATCCATTTGCTTTCTCTATCTCTGTGTGAGGGTCCCTGTTAGCGGTAAGACCCCTATGTGTGATGCTTAATGGGAACATCTCCAATGTGATTCTCAAAAAGTCCAATCTCCTCGGTGGTTTTCTGCTCCCATTTTCTCCAGACCCATCATACCCATCTGATGTCATCTCCTCAAACTCTCGAGGTGCAAATCAACGTCAATCGCCAGCGCCCTTGCAGGGCAGCCCTCAGAACATTTCACTCCGAAAGCGGACAGCAACAACTTCCCACCCTCCAGGACTTCCAGCAGACCTGCGGCTGCAGCATTTGGGATTTCACCAGAAAGGTGGATTTTGATCGTGTTTTTACCAGAAATTTACCAGGAAGGATTGGTTTTTTGCAAGCAAAAACGTTGGGGTTTTCCCAGTTTTCCCAACCAAAGTTGGGGTTTCATCAGCGAAACACCAACTGAAAGTCACGCAGATGCGAAAAACGCATCTAAGATTCATGTCGGAGGTTTCCTGAGCTTTGGCCCCAAGGATTGGCTGCCAATTATGTAAACCCAATGCCATAAACCTACCATATGGGGAATTTTTTTTACCAACCATTTATGGCCATCTTGGGGATGGTTAATAGGTGGCTTTACCACATTATCAATCATTATCATACATTGTCTATACAAGGGCACGTACAGCCATCATATACCCTTAATCCATCTTGATCCAAGCTTTTGTTGTGGAAAATACAGGATGGAGCTACTACTGCGTTCACTTGCACATGGTATGTTCCGTGCCTTGTTCCACTTCCTTCATAATTCCTGGCAAAAAGAGGGATCAGAGGGATGCACAAGAAAAAGACTGTGGCATATGGGTCAGTCTGAAAATGGCCCAATGGTGTATGCTGCTGGGACCCAAAAAAAATGAAATTTTGACGGGGCTCCCTGGCACCCGATTTTTCAGACAAACCCTTTTTGCAGCATACACATTGAATAGAACCCCATGGGGCTTCTGGGTTTGGAGTCAAGTGTCAAGCAAAAATCTGACCCATTCTAAAATGAGGGAAACTGAAGCTGAAATGTGCTTAGGGCGTTTGCACTTGGCAACCCTTTGGACTTGTCACCTGCACAGCTTGTGGCACAGCAGTACTCGCTGCCAAAACATCAGGAGAACTCCGTCATATCTAGTTAGGCTTTGGATGGTTCTCTCAGGGACAGGAATACTTAGTTGACTATCGCAATACTACTAGGAATTTATTACCATGGCTAGATGACTATTATGACGCGTGCTATAGTGGTTAACCACAATGTGTGTCAGATTGGGTGGCACTTCCAACACTTTCAACTCTTATATGGCCAATCACAGATATCAAACATTTTTGTTCGAGCTGGTTAGGTTTCTAGCCCATCAAAATGGCAAAAAAAAACATGAAACACCGGACTCACCCGTTGCGTTTCCCTGCTTGAAATCCCATGTGTTTTAATCCAAAGAAAAAACCTGTGCGAATCTCCCAAAAATCTCAAAGGAATTCACCAGCCAAGTTATCTTCCGAGGTCTACCGGTCCAGTTTTTTCCCCTGTTTTCCACCAACCACCCAGGCCGGGTAGATCTGCACCTTCCACGTGCGCGAGGGCAGGTGCTGAAAGCTCACCGAGCTGCCGCAGCTCCTGGTTTTTCGCCTGGAAATCGCCCAAGGCAACGTGCAAACATCCCAGACCCTCGTCCTGGGCACTGCCAACACTGGGACAAGAAATTTGATGAGATTTGGGGAAAATCATGGAAAAAAATGGGAAAATGACGAGAAAACATAAGGGAACAACTCTCTAAAATCATGGTAAAACCATGGGAAAATGACGAGAAAACATAAGAGAACAACTCTCTAAAATCATGGAAAATGGGAAAATGACGAGAAAACATAAGGGAACAACTCTCTAAAATCATGGTAAAACCATGGGAAAATGACGGGAAAACAAAAGGGAGCAACTCTCTAAAACCATGGTAAAACCATGGGAAAATGATGACAAAACATAGGGGAACAACTCTCTAAAATCAAAAAATGTGAACGCCCACGGCAGATGGACTGGTCAGTTAACAATCCCTTTTTTCCAAGGGGTATGTCGAAAAAATGGTGGATACACCATGTATCATGGCAATCAAATAACATCAAAAAAATGCCAAACAAAAAACATTCATTATCCCGGCAAGAGACCCCAAACAGTGTGGGGGAAGTAAAAAGGTCATGCATTATAAGCTTGATGATCACGATGATGATGATGATGATGATGGGGATGATGATGATGATGATGATGATGATGATGATGATGATGGGGATGATGATGATGATGGTGATGGTGATGGTGATGATGATGATGATGTTAACGATGATGATGATGATGATGATGGTGATGATGATGATGATGATGATGGTGTTGGTGATGGCAGCGTTGATGATGAAGGTGTTGATGGTGTTGATGATGATGATGATGATGATGGCGTTGATGATGATGATGATGATGATGGTGATGATGATGATGATGATGATGATGATGATGATGTTCATGTTGATGATGAAGATGATGATGATGATGATGGTGGTGATGATGATGATGATGATGATGCTGATGCGGATGCGGCCAGCATTTTGTGCGAGCCTGCGCAGTCGAAATGCACATGGACATGTAACAAGGAGCATTTCGTTTGGAAATTTACAGGGAAAATGTCGGACGCCCCGGATACCACCTCGATTGAACACCGGCCCTTAACTCTTATCGTAAGAACCCCTCAGTGTGGCCACACTGTTTGGGGAATAAAACATCGGATTGAATGGGATAGCCTATTTGCTTGACCCATCTTCAAAAACATATATTGTTCAATATTAATCATTAAAGAACAGGATTTTGCGGGTCCATCGGCAATCTAGTTTTGAATAATGTTGATTCATATCCAAATAGGTTTGTGTGGAAATAGGATATTCCACAAAATCAAGTGGTTCGTCGTCATTTGTTCTGCTAAGTGGCCATGGTGCCCACAAAAGCATTCGAAACCTTGTTAACCTACGAGTAGGTACTTAACCATCCCCAGAGAAAAAAAAACATAAAGTCAAACCCAATGCTAGAATATTGACAAATTACATCAAATTACGATAGATTCCATGGTTTCCCTCCTTTTTTGGGGCTTACGATATACCCAGTATCCCCCTCCGCCTGCGGTCCGCGGGTCCTCCAAGACCGGGCGCAAGGTCTCCACCAAGGTTTTCATGTTGCATAGCTTCTGCGTCATTCCTGGAGTAACGCTGAGAACAATTTGAAAAATTCACTAGTGAAATGTAGGAATTGTTTTTTTTAAAAAAACTATTATATATATATACACATACGTACAAAGATATCTAATAAGAATAGCTATACATCTATGTAAGAATAAACATGAACAAACTAACTGTCTTGAAACAGCAACTGCCATAGCTGATTTCTGTGAGTATCATTGCGGGAAGGCAAAGAACAGCTTTGACACGCCAGAGATGTGCTTTCCTCCCAAGAATCCGATGCACTCAAAAGTACAGCACCCATTGTTCGACTGTGGGAAACCCAGTAAGAATCCCCAAGTTTCGAAGGTTTGTCCCCATATTTCTAGACTTCGGACGCGGAAATCAACTTCACATGTTCGCTTGCCATGTCCCTCCCACTGGATTTGGTCAAATATGGTCAAATCGACCTCCATGAAATAAGGGTGGGATGTTTTTCTGGTGTATCTGGCTTTGTTTGGGTTCCAGTCAGAAACAAAATAGGGGAGACTGGTTAGTTCCAAATGGAAAGTTTAACCCAACTTTGTATATTTCTCATCAGCCACTACATCCCGGAAAACTCACCTTTAATCCTAAAAAATGCAATTTCCAAGTGCAGAAACTCATCTTCCAAACCCCCTTTTGCTCAAAAATGCTCACAAAAAACACAATTTCTCTTGGTTCCCCATGCTTTTGGGAGGTGCCCATGATTTTATCCCGCGCCTGTTTCCCAGGCCCTGCTAAAGAGCTGCAAACCAGTCTTCCCCACCTGCCAGCGCCCACCAACTATGCAAGTATCCCTAGTCAGAGGTCTTCCGCGGACATAGGATGTCCCTGTGGTATTACACTGTTGCGACATCAACCCAGCTCTGCAACCCAACTGCAATGTTTCAGGGTTCCGGGTTCCAGATGTCCCTTCCGGTTCTGGGTTTGGCAAGCAAATGACGCACCACTCCCAGACCCAGAGATGGAGACCCAACAAGTACTGCTGTTGAAAATAAAACAATTGGTTTCCAATAGCACTCTTTCAATTACACAGTGATTATTTGGGGGGTTCTGTTACAATCCCAGTATCTCAACCCCATCATTCTCGGAGATCCCCGGATGATATGTAAAGTGGCTACAACCAGGCTATCAACTACCCATCAGGCACTGCCTGGGTGCGATCGGCCAATTCAGGCAGTTTCTCGTACTTGCCTCCTGAGAGTTGAAAGAGCCTTGGGCTGAGTCATCGATGCCAACGACTCTGACAAAAAAACATCTGAAAAAGGGAAAAAGTCAAGTTTCCCGACTGGCCCAAAGAGTTAAAACCCGAAACCCACAGATGTTGGTGTTCAATGTTTTAAGTGACACCAAGTGACTGAATATGACAGGTCCCCAAACGGCTTGAGGCTTTGAAAGTGATAGACCCCAAGAAATTGAATGCCGTGCGAAAACATCACCAGCCATTTGTGTCTTCCACATGGCGCTGCATCATCGAAATCATGACGTATCATGACCATTTCAGGGTATTTAAACGTGGGTCTGCCAAACATGTTCATAGTGGTTGAGTCTTCAAAAAGTGTTCCCTGGGCCTCAAAACCCTACTGCTGGAGGGAAAAAAAAAGCGTGGTCTGCTGAATAAATGTTCTTGTCCAATCCCAAATGTTTTCGCGTTTATATCTATATCTATGTACCCGGAACCCCCTTATCTTGGAGGAGCTATGCCATAAAATGGAATGGTATCCATCCAAAACAGGGTTACCAGGGTTACAAGGGTTGTGATGTGGGTTCTAGGTCAAATATGTGCGAATATTCGTATAAAATAGAAATAGTAAAATAGATAGCCATAACTACAGTGGATAGTATATATATACATATGTATACATAGATATATACACACATGATGAACATGTATATATATATATATATGACTTATATAATTGTAATATCATCATATCATTGTATAACATACCCTCCAATAATCAAACATGGCAATGGACAATCCCCTATTAATGATTATCAATAGATGATTTTTCCAGCTATAGACCTCTATTTAGTTCGGAGATTTCCCAGCTAGCCCATGATTGATTACCAAAGGGTATAATCACCATAAACCCTGTATATATATATGTGATAAATTATGATAATGTCATCATATCGTTATATAACGGGTTAGGTTTCAAAACCAGTTCAAAAAAAAACTGACCAGTTCAAAAAAAAACAGTCCGTTATATAACAGATCAGCACTTTCTGGCTAAACGACCCGGGGTCACTCAGTTCGAGGGACAGAGCCACCAGATTCTTCACCTCTCGTTGCTTCGTTGCTTCGGAATCCCACCAACAGGGACTTCAAAAGCCAATTGAAAATGGTGATATAACACTTATGGTGATTTAATGGGGATCTACCATGATCTACCCAATAAAAATGTCGCTCCTTTCATTACACTTGTCCTAATTTCTCCAAAAAAATATGGAGATACTAATTGTTTAAGAGACCCCAAAATTCATGATAAAATAGTTGACTTCAATCTTAATGTGGCAAAAAACCTGATTTTCTGAACCATGAGATGAAACAGGAAACCCCGACAATATGATATGGTTTCTCCAATCAGATGAGGGATATAGCCTTGATATAGCACACAAAACAGTCATTGGAAAATCTCTCAACCATCAAAAGGAAATTGGGCACCCATTAACTCCAACAAAGCCATGAGGCTTGGATTCTTTATCAACTTGTAAGGGGCACACATTCATAGAAGAGGCATGTGCTTTGGTGATCATGTTTCCAGCCCTGTTGTACCGCTTCGAAAAAAAAAAAAAAACACATGAATCGGGGACCAATTTAAGTGGGTTTTAAAGCCCTCTGCCGAGGAAGTTGCAGTACCGGATTGTAGTGGATTGTGATGAATGAACCACAAAAAGATGGGAAGCGCCTGTGCTTTGGGCCCCTGGCACAAAAATGTTGGGGGAAAACGATGGGGCTATCGTCTCCCCACTCAGAAGGCAGGTACAAGAATTGCTGGAAAACAAGTCGTCGGGCAAAATTGATGCTGAGTTCGCAAACAATGGCGACAAAGCAAATTAAAATACAGTTAAACCGAATTACATCACCAGGAAATCCGTGTGAGCCACAAAATACCCCTATTCCCTCCCATTGTACTCGTTGGTACATAGCTATGGCTATCCCTAGCATGGATTATTTCATGATACACAACAAGAAAAACCGGTGAGTAAAACGCTTTATATCAACCAACCAACAGGGTATGTTCAATGGTTCATCTATTTCGTTGGTTTTCTTCAGTAAGCTCACGTAGATGCTCCATCTTCAGATGGATTGGTCTCCATTTCCCACAGCATGGCCAATCTTAGATACCATGCAAATAATGTTTATATATATATATGTAGCCAGCTGCTTGTTAGGTCATATATGTACATATTATATATATATTGTGTTTCCCTTTGTTCCAAAAAAGTAATTACTAATCCATCCAATCACTTGATAAGGTCCCCATTCATGACCTTTTTTGTTTTTGTTGTAAAAAACATCGGTTTTTATGATTTCATGGGCCTCACAAAAAAAAAAAATCCAGCATCCCACCGGCCCCACCTCTTCCCGGAGTTGTGGTGAATTTTCGGAGGGAGATCCACACGAGTCTACCGTGGAGACCGTCGAGTCCGTGGAGGAGGAGGAGGAGGAGCCGCTCGAGTCCAGCGTCATGTCGATGGCACGTTGCGCGGCAAAGATGGGTTTCCAGTACGACTCCTGCAGAGAAGTGAATTTTGAGATTGATATAGACCAAATGAGACGTTCTTAATATTAAAAGAAAAACTGAAACTGGTAGATGTTCTCAATCTTGATTTTGACCAAAACCAGAATTCGAAAATATAAGAAAATTTACCGGTACCAAATGCAGTTGTTTGATCATCTTTACAGGCCAAACTGTTTCAAATTACGATTGGACAATTAACTAAACAGAGTTTGCCAGTGATCCCGAAATGAAGATAGAAAAACTTCAATTTACCACTATATTGGGGTTGGATATATTGTTTCAACATTTTTTTGTGCGTTGATATATCCATATGATACATATACATATACATATTTCACATATACATATACATATGCATATTATACAAGTTTATACATATACATATCATATGTAGACTAGATTGTATCATCTCAAATCAGCAACTGTTTGTGGCTGAAATCCCCTGGAACGTCCCAGCTCCTGGGGATTCGCCAGCTCGTGGAGCAGGCGCAAGGCTCGCCAGCGAAGCTGAAGCGACGAGCGAACACCCACGAAGAGTCGGCCTCTCCGCGTGTCTCCGGAGTCTGATGGAAGAATCTATATCCCATAGGATCCATGTATGCTATATATGGTAACATTTCCCATCAATATACCCCAAATGTTAGCATATATACCAGCACCATGGATCCTATGGGTATGAATAATCTATATAATCATCGATAATAATCTATAATAAAAGATAATAGTTGATAACAATAGGTTATATTGATGATGATCTATAATAGTCGATCATAGTCTACAGTAGTCTATAGTACCCTATATTGATGATAGTAACTATAATAATCCATGACTAGTGATACGATGATGATAATCTGTAAGACATCACAGCAACTATAACCTATAGTCTATAATGATCTATGATCTAAAGACGATGATGATGATGATGATGATGATGATGATGATGACAATAAACTATAGATATGGCTACACTATATAATAATATTGAATAGTCTATTCAAATTATCCTGTATCTATAATCATGATAATATACACATGAATTATATGGAAGTTTCTTAACATGCGGATACCCCAAATCATCCAAGTCATTAGACCATGAATTGGTATTGAAATCCATGGTGACTTGGGGGTACCACCACTTTAGGAAACCTCCATATGTTTTTGGGATGGAAAAAACTTATCTGGAGGAAGTGTAACATTTATATCATCAAGACATGATATCTCAATGGGATTCTTATATATATAGTTAGAACTGGTGCTGCATAGTAACAATGTAATGAGACTATATAGTAATAATGACCAGTATAATTGTAATGATAATAATCATGGCCATGACAAATGTAATGATAGTAGCAAAGTAAAAAAAATCGTAACAAGTATCGTGATGATCAGAATGATATTGATAATGTTAAATGATAGTGATGTAAAACAAGAACCATGATAAGAATAGCAGGAATTATCAAACTGGCGGGACTGCCGGGCAAGACAAACCGAAACTAATTACAGTCTTAGAGGATGGTTGGAACTGTTGGGATGCTAACACCAACAATATTATGTTTCAAAAAAAAAATGATATCAAAAGAAAAACACGAACATATATTACAGTATTGATGGCAATTATAATAATGAGAAATAATACGATAATAATGGTGATAATAAAATAGAGATGGCAATCATGACAAAAAAGAAAAATGTGGTGGCAAATATATATATATATAACTATATATATACACACACGTATGTATAGATTAAAATAGTAATGGCACTAACAATGTCATAGAGTTTATAAGACTAAAATCATTGATATGTTGATGATAATCGCCAAGTATAGCTGCTAATGACAATAACAATGATAGGGATCATGATAGTTAAAAATGATAACGATGATGAACATGATATAAATGATAACACGAAGAAGAACCAGCAGAAGAAGAAGAAGAAGAAACTGATGCCCCAACTTGGAAGACCTACTGAGGGGTCGGTTTGTTTCGCTTGGATATTGCTTAAACCATCACCTCAATAATGGTTTAGTACCCAATAATGCCAATCGTATGGATCTATTCTCCTGAGTTTTTTTAGCGATACGCATACCACGAATTCCAAGAGTTACAGTACCAAGTGGCTGTTCAATCGGGAGCACCACTCTATTCATGGGACAAGATTATCAGGGCCCGGGGGGGAGGGAAGGGGTGGTTGGGAGGTTGGGGGGCATTATTGAAGCAACAAAACATTAGAGAGTTGTTCAGATATTCTGCTGCGGAGATGTTTTTTCCTGAATATCAGAATATCTGTATATTTGTGTTTCAAACATGGGCCCAGGTTGTAAACCAGGATTTTCCTGGTACCAGGGTTTGACCCACGGATTATTGCCATAAACCGGTGCTTGACGAACAAATGTGCAACGCAATTGATGGTAGTACCTTCGTACCTTCCGGTAATCAAATATGGCCAGCTGGGATCCCCATGGCATGTGCATTTAAATTCATTTAGATACGAAAATCATCTGTAGATGGTGGATTTTCCAGCACACCATAGTTAATTACCAGAGCGTACATGAGAACGTGTTTGTAACTTTGTAACTATACAGTTTCAATTTAGAACGCTGCTTCTGTATGGGGTTGTGCTAAACCCATACCAATCAATAATTTCAAAATCACCCGGGTCAAAGTTATTTCAGCATTGCCATGATTTTTCTCTAAACCTCTAAACCCATGTCGGCGTAAACGCCCACTTTCCTGACGAAATCCCCCATTCAATGTATTGGTTTAAGGGAAAATCTACTAGAAGATCATGGATTGTTCCATGAAATAATATGAAATATGGGGGGTCCTGTAATTGTTTTCCCTTATAGAAACCAATCCACCCTATGGTCATCTTAAGCCACCCTAAGGTCGTCCTTTCGCCGGGCCACGCAAGTGACGCTGGTCTTGGGTCACTTCTCCCAGGTCATCCTCTGGAACATCCTCAAGGGAACAAACAACTGGTTCCGTTTTACTATAGGATTTAACTATCAAAAATAGATGGTTTACTGTATAAATAGTATATAAAAAGGACGTTACCGGTACTTGAGTTGTTTATAAAAAATAAATGGTTTTGTCGGACCCGTTGGGGTTTCAAGGAATCTTCTGTGGGACTTAACTATGAAAATTGTTATAGTATGTTATAGTGACCCAATCTACTATATCCATCTGGATGATGTTTTGGATTAACCGATGCATCAAAAAACATATACAAACATTAACCTATGAATCAAGAGGGTTTCTTGTTGGACCAGCCTGATGTTTGATTTGGTTCATTATCTAGGTTTTTCCACCCCACAACCAGGATGTGTTTATCACATATTTGAACATATTCCCTCTGGTAATTAACCAACAAGACTGGTGGCATCATGGGATCTTAACAGGATATGATCCAAGGAGGTTTAGTTAGGGAACTTCCGGGTTACGGACGACGGTCATGGTTAAGCATTCCCACCATCATGTTAGCCACATCATCATGTCAACCCCTTTATCACTTCAACCCCAACATCATGTTAACCACATCACCATGTTAACCACCCATCATCAAGCACTTGGGAAGTGTAACAGTACAGACAGAGGCGTGGAATTCACCGGTGAAAACACTCTAATCGCAAAAATATGATGGAACCAGGATCGGGGCACTTTTGGAAGATGAGGTCGGCAAAATGCACGACACTTCATCGAGAGCTCGATTTCATATTAAATGTGTTTAAAAAAATGAGGGCCGCAGCATCGCGCGGAATCGTGCCCATTGTCAGCGCTGCGCGAACGTTGGTCGATTTGGTGTGGCTCCTGGCTTGCGGGTCTGCAGCTGTGACAAAACGCATTGGCACGGCTGCGCGCAGCAAAGCATGAGTGATGCTGCGACGCTCCTGGCAAGCGGGATTGCAGCTGGAGGTTGCTAAACGCAGTGTAGCAGCTGCACGACAGGTAGTTCTTGACCGTCGTGTTACTCTTGTGCTATGCGGGGTTGCAGCTGGAGGCTGCTAATCGCATTGTGACAGCTGCGCACAGAGAAGAATTTGGCTGCAGAAGCTACAAAAGGGCTAGCTGGGAGGCAGCTCAGAGCATATGTAGCCCAGATAAGTGGCTGCTCAGAAAAGAAGTAGCTGAGAGAAGAGGTGCCTCAGCGAAGAGGTCACTCACTGAAGAAGTAAGCTCAACAAAGAAAAGTAGGAAGCCCATCCATCCATGCTTTCATCCACCCATCCCTTCATCCGTGCTTTCATCCACCCATCCCTTCATCCATTGGTTCATTCATTCATTGAGTCATGGGTTTGGGTTCATGGATTCACTGACTCGTTGGTTCATTGGTTCAATGATCCGTTGATTCGTTGATTCACTCAAGCAGTGATCCATGGATTAACTGATTCATTGATTCAATTGCGACTCACCCGTTCACTCAGTCATTGATTATATTGATTCAATGATTCATCGACTCACTGGTTCACTCGTGCATTCATTCACTGATTCATTGAATCACTGAATCATCGATTCATGAATTCATCGGTTCATTGCCTCATTGACTGCCAGAATCATTGCTGATTAGTCGATTCATCTGCTCGCTACTTCATTCGTTCATTGATTCGCTGAATCATTGATTCACTGATTCATCGACTTACTGGTTCACTCGTGCACTGATTCATTGATTCATTGTTTCACTGAATTATCGATTCGTTGATTCAATGATTGATGAAATTCATTGGTTTATTGACTCAGTTGTGCACGGAGTCTTTCATGGCATTTCAATGGCATCAATGGCATCTCAACCACCATTTGCTCATTCGTTGCTGCACCTCACAACTTCAAACGCTTATGGCTTCTGCATCTCAAAAACATTCCTATAGGCCATTGATTTCTTATAGTCACTACGTAGTCATCTCCTACTTTCGAAACTTCCGCCCCGGCGCGTGCCGGGCATTATCTGGTACAATGGTGAATTAGTTCATTCCCCTTCAGTACGATTCAAACTTAGCCGGGAAATCTCCATCAAAAGTGGGCATCGATATATGGCAAAATCATCAAAGTCAATGGGAAAGTCAAAGAGAAAGCCATGGCACTAATTACCGCAGGGTATTCCCTACAGTAAGATTGTAACATAGGTATGGAAAACCCATTGTTTCCACATGCAATGATCGAAATTCATGGTGGAGTTTCTAGATGTATGAATATATGTATATATATAATTATATATATAATTAATTATATATATATATAATTAATTATATATATAATTAATTATATATATACCTATCTGTGTGCGTGTGTGTTGTTTTGCTGGAGATAACCAGGGAATATGATGGATTTAACCGAGAAAACATTTGGATTTATATACCCTCAGTACATGGCCTTTCTTCGTGGGAGTCTAAATCCAGCCATGGTGGTTTTAGCAACAAAAAATGCAGATGTAAAACCAACCACTTTATGGGGCTATTTTGCGGGAATATCTTTCACCAAAAATTCGCCAAAAATGGCAGATCAGATTACCCAACGTACGGCCATATCATCGGTATGGTGAGCAACCACTCTATGTGGGGTGAGTAGCCTATTTTCAGATTAGATGGCCTCCTGAATAATCAGGCGGCGCCACTCTCCAATTTACTTCGTGAAGTAAAACTCCGATGAAATCCCCATGGCCAAGGTAGCCCCACAGGAGCTACCTTTCGTGAACTAAGGCTACTCAATCAAGGTTCCGCAGAACATATCTCTTTTCACTTTGACCGTCTGTTCAGAAAATTCGGCACTGGTGCTTGAGCCACTTTTGATTCTCCGAAATCGGGAACTTTCGAGAAACCTGGTAGCTAGCCGCAAGTCACTTGAAATGTCAGGATCCTGATGGTCAAGTAGGACCCTTCTGACACCCCACCCTCCTCACCTTCAAACATTCCAAGAACGAGGAGGAGAACTTGTCTTCCAGAGGCATGATCCTGAGCTATCCCACCCTTTAAGCCGTTTAAGCGTCCAAAAGTGGGATGGCACAAAATGTGGCTTTCATGCTGGCAAAATTGACTATAACGTGGTGGATGACTTGGGTCATCGTTACCCTTAAAATTGGGTGGGAAGAAGCACTACTACGACTCCCAGTGATTCTGCATTTTTTGGTAGGCTAGATTCAACCATTTGAAATTCATGAAGTCCCCATCTTTGGTTGCGAAAAAAGACCCATTCTATGAGATTCCAATTGTGGCATGAGTTTTCCTACTACTAATATATAGACAGCGTAATTGTCGTGGTTCTCAGTTTGTTGCAATGAGGACCATCGCTGTCTCGATATCTGTCGAGGCTCTGATCCACCGCTTCAAACCAACTGTCCACGTTCTTCGCACCCTTTGAATGGAATGGGGGACTTGTGAGATCCAGGGGCCGCGCAAAAAAAAACAAACAAACAATATAATATAAGATATTGAATTATATAGATTCCCGATAGACTTCCCGAATTGTAGACCAGCCCATGGGCGAACTCTAGACTCTATTGCTTTTGACGTCAAAAGCAGGACAGGCATGGCTGTAAGAGATATGTTTGTATTTATATATATATATATTATACCGCATCTCCATCAGTTTCTCTTATCACGTTCTCAGGCACATGTCCGTGCAGAACACAAGTGACTTTAGTTCTGTAGTCCATAGCGAGTCTCGGAAACCTGCGAGTTTTCTTCTCAATACGATTTACATCTAATTAGTTACCCCATGTTACCCCCATTTGTGGGGAAAAAAACGTTAAACATGGTTAAACTCTCCAATTGCCCAAGGCTGGATGATCCCCGCTACTCTGCGATGATCCCCGCCCTGAGACTTTGGATGATCCTGGCAGATGTCTTCACATTAAGCACACATATGTTCTACTCTCTGGTTATTTAACATAGCCACGGAAAATGGCCCATTTATAGATGGTTCACCTATTAAGAATGGTGATGTTCCATGTCTATGTTAAATAACCAGATGGTAACATATACCTTACATGTACCTATTCTGAGAAATGTAAGAACATGATGTGCCATATATTCTGAAAATTTCTGAAATATTCTGCCAAATCATCCGATCTGTTCTCTAATGCATATTCTGACACAATCTAACATATTATCCGAACGTACTGATATACATTGAGGCACATGTGCTAATATCATCTGACACAGATTCTAACACATATCTGACATCCATTCTGAGATATGCGCTGACATCACGTACCAACAAAAATCAGACAAAGTCTCTGACATATATTTATCTGAGATTTAAGCTATGAAAAAATCTGGCATACCCTAAATTATTTGACATCTACCATACCCTATGTGACATCACATACCGTGAATGCCATAAATGTTCATGGCATGCCTGGTTGACACATGCCTTATCTTCGGAGATTTGGGGCGTATTTACGCCAGACGGCTGTTTTGACAAATTGACCCGCTGGGGCAACATAGCCATAGAAGCTCATATACATCTATATATTGTATCCATATGATTGAAATGCATTGAAATGCTAGATATTACTAATGATATTACACTTATATTGAAACTATACTCTATCCATATACTCAAACTATATATATATATTAATATATATATACAGACAATGAATTACAATGATACATATGTATATATAATATAAACGCCGCCTCCAGCGTGACATTTCTCAGCGCATCTTCGATCTCTGCCAGGTGATGTTTGCATCCTCCGGAAACCCAAGAAATCAGAGCCGCAGGGGTCTACGGGTTGCCAATGCTTAAGATTCCACTATTATATGTATATATATATACAACTATGTATTATTACATAAATGTATATCATATTATGTATAAGCAGTCCTTGCCGTTGGGGATCCTCCAAGTCTTGCTTGAACATTAGAATTTCAGGTGAATTAACTTTGAAACCACCAGCCATATTTGACTCAATTCTCCCCAGTGGATACCCTATGGAAAACTAACATAACTATGGAAAATCACCATTTTTAATGGGTAAATCAATTATTTTTATGGCCTTTTTCAATAGCAAACTGTTAGTTTACCAGAGGGTACCTTGGACAGCTACCTTTGGTGACTCCAGTAATCCACCTCTGTGACTGTCCCGCTAAGCCTGTTTCCTGAATCCTTGCAGTGGCAAATCTGGTTACCCTGAAAAAGCCTAGCTGCTTCGGTGATGTTCGGTTAATATATCCTCATCAAAACGGGCGGAGAAAAACAAAAATTACCATCTGGTTATTTAACAGTTCGCCATGGAAAATCCCCAAAATAAATGGAGGTTTAGTTCGCTGGGAAAAACATTAAAATAGGCCATCAAAAAACCATGGCTATGTTAGTCATAACCAGAGGCTATCAGCTGCCCTGGATCCATCGAAGGATGCCCTGGATCCGAAAAAAAACACCTCGTTTTTGTTGTGATAAGTTCCCACGAATAAACCGACCATGGCTATCATGGCACAAAAAAATCATGAAAATCTATACATCATGAAAAAAGCCATGGCAATATCAATAGCCACATTATTTTAAACAATCATGGCAATATCAATAGCCACAATGGACAAATGAATCTATACATCTGACTTGCTGGCTTCCAGATTTCCTTATTTATATGATTTATATGTAGCAAAAACTCATCACCACAAACAACGACCCATCGTCAGTTGGCCCCCCAGGGTTGCAAGCAATCGTCCTTGCATTGCCACCCTGAGGAAAAGAGCTTCTTTGTTGTGCGCATTTTGCGACGGTGGTGGCATTTTTGACCTGGCATAGCAGCGTGGATGGCGTGTTTCTCAAAATTTTTGTTGGACCTATGGAAGGTCCCGCACCCCATGAAGAAGGGGTTTTAAGGAGCCCAAACACCAAAGTCTTGTAATAACATATAGGATTATGACCCACTTGCAATTCCTGGGAAGCAAAGTCACAGCATTGCGACCCTCAAAAAATCGATGTCGACCCACAGGGCCCACATTCCCATCATGTCCATGGTCTGTTTCAAAAGCACAAAAAAAAACCGATCTGTGTTCACTGCCGCCACTCAGTTGAGATGTTTGATATTCTTCATTGACCGAACAATGGGTGAATCCACCGAGCTTGTCCCCGTCTCAACAAGCAAACATCCCAGTCACAACCCCAACTGCTGAACCAATTAATTGCCTGGTCTATGAACGGAACCAGTGGTCACCCACCACATATACAGTAAGTCGGTGATTTCATGTAGTCATTATCCTGCTAACTGCGATTTCAGTCCAAGAAAGAAACAATGTCAAAAACACTGGGCACGTATTGAATATGATCATTTGGGGGGCCATGTGTTCTTTTTCTTGGGGATGGGATTGCACTGAATGGCAGCCTGGTGAATTTGATGTCGGGTCTTTCCAGATCCACCCAGTCACCTCGACTCATTGGCCCGGTTAGCCCGGTTGGCCCTCTGATAATCTACTGCAACAATTTCCTATGGAAGCCATGGCCTAGTTAGTTCTCTGTATATAATATATATATATATTATACATATACATATATATATACATATCATCAATCATATCATATATATATATGGTCCCTGAGTCCCTGGATTGTTGGAAAAAAGAGTGTACATTTTCCCTTGAACCAGTTCCAGAAGTTCCAGAAAAGTAATGCCCAATAAACATCAACAAACCAAGCCGCAACTAGGCCCCCAACATAGTTTCGTCATGTTTCGTCACTGCTCACTTGGCGATTCATGGCTGTAAAACGAATTCTTACTACTGGATACCTAGAAACTCATAGGAAAAACTTATACATAAAGTCACATACCAGTCGGTAAAATTACGATGCTTGATGATATCTATACTGTGAACACCGAATTATCCAGCGTCAGCCTGCACTGTTGGCATGGCTAATCTTAGAATGCCCCTGCAGAAAAAAAAAAGGTTTCCCCAAAAATTGGATGGATGATACAATTTATGGCTGTTTCCATGGGACAAATGATGATTACCCTCTGGTAAACTAACATAACTATGGAAAATCACAATTTTTAATGGGTATATCCACTATAAATCACCGTTTTTTATAGCTATGTTAGTTTACCAGAGGGTATCATTAATTATCCATTGGAATTGGTGGTACCTGTTTTAAACAGGCTTGTATCACTTCAGGAGCTCGTTTCCAGGTTCGATCACGTCCCATACTATTGTGTGTGTGTGCGTGTCTGAAACTGGGGAATATCCGAATTTATAGCCGTTCTAATTGGTGAATCATGATTAACCAGTGAGTCTGAATTCTTCTCATTTTTTGGGTACCCCAAAACAATCCAAATCCATATAAAAAATTGTCCCCATCAAATATAAAAGATTCTTGGATGTTTTTGGGGATCTCAGACCCAGTTTCTGAGATTCCACACCGAGGCCGGGTTTCACATCCTAAGACCCAAGATGTGCAAAACTGGGAGGCCCTGGTGGATCCCAAAGTGGATTTACCCCCATGAAATCGCCAGTGATTAGGAAAAATATGGAAAAATTGATGAGAAACCATGGGATGTTGTGTTTTCTCGCAGTCAGGCAAACTCCAGTTTCTTTTGGTTTTCCTGTGGGTGGTTTCAGATGGTTAGTGGACAGATGTGTGGCGTTTTCAGGCGTAAAAGACACCTGATCTGAAAAATTGAAAGTCAATTTGGATTTTCAAATTGTTTGTTTCAGGGCAGAAATACATATGAACACAGACAACCGGGTATCCCCTTTCTCAGGCTTTGGGTATGGCATGGCATGGGTCATTTCACTCTGCTATCCGCGCTATCTTCGGCTTCGGGCTACAGCCATCGCATTTGAAAGAATCCAGCCATAGCGCGTTGCCGGCGTTGTTCTGGCCCTGAAAGTTTGGTATGCATCCTGCAAAACAGCATACGGTCCTTATAATTGATATATATATATATATAGATCCCTTTTTTTATGGGCTAGTGGTCATCCACCAATATGGGTATACAATCCATCTAAATTGTCGGAATCACATTAATCTCGATGTTTTCTTTCAGCTGGGTATATGTTCCCTCCCCCATAAACGGGCAAAGAACGGAGGAAGCATCGGTCAAGTTCCATGGGTGAACCATGGGGTATTGTTTGGCCACCCACCGTATACCAATGATATATAGTTATAAACAACAGTTATCAATAGGGATAACACCAAGGATGCCAAGGTTAAGTTATGGTAAGTTCCCACCAAAAAACCCATGGATCATCTTATCCCTTAGATCCAGCATCATTCCATGTTAATTGCTATGGCTGGTATGGTAGATGCCACAAAGAGCTCCCTCAAGCCGCGACCTCCGACGTGACGACCGCTCCAAGAAACTGAGGCGAGTGCTCCAAGGCCCGAGGCTTCCTGGAACGAGCCCTGCACCATATATATATATATGCAAGTTTAGGGAATTTTAGGACGTTTTGGTGAATTTTGAGAATTTTGGTGAAGTTTAGGGAATTATATATATTATATTATATATATTATATTATATATATACTATATTATATATATATATATGTATTATATATATTATATATATAATATATTATATATATATATTATATATATTATATTATATTATATATATATTATATATTATATTATATTATATTATATTATATATATATTATATTATATATATATTATATTATATATATTATATATATATTATATTATATATATATTATATTATATATAGTATATATATTATATATATATTATATTATATATATATATTATATTATATATAGTATATATATAGTATATTATATATATATATTATATAATATATATATATATATATATTTTATTATATATATATATATTTTATATTTTAAATATATTATATATATTATATATATAATATTATATATTTTATATATAA
>Ga0126342_10006792_pt1 | contig 20360 bp, 15 predicted proteins | sample Cyp1metagenome_FD_92528 | JGI IMG/M metagenome (GOLD analysis project Ga0126342, IMG submission 92528) | Coral microbial communities from Lord Howe Island, Old Settlement Bay, Australia - Cyphastrea 1 metagenome | ecosystem: Host-associated > Invertebrates > Cnidaria > Coral ...
AAAAACATGAAATTTTGGAAGTTTGTTTTGTGACCACTTTTTGGGCCCGGTGACCGCTATAATTTTTTGATTATGGGGGACGCTAGCGTCCCTGATTTTATAGCAGAAATTTCCAGGGGGATTATATATAAATATATATATATGCACATAGAGAGACAGAGATTATTCAACTATTTGACCAAGGCTTACCCAGAAAACACTGCCAAGTTGCTGCGTTGTACAAGGGCAAGAAGATGTAGTCATTGATGTCCCAAGGAATCGTTGATATGTGAACTGAGTGGGGGCGAACATGTGAAGGACAATGTGGAAGAAAATGGACATGGTCAAAACCATATACGTCAAAACCATATACAGTACGATGCCCACCCCAAAATAAATGTTTCAGCGCTAAAAATGTGGTCCATGACCCATCTTGACCCATAGCCAAACCACGAAACAAACACATGGATCATCATCCAAAAGAACATTTCCATAGAGGTTGGATGGAGAAGGCTTGCAGCTTACACAAAACATGCACACTTGTATCTACGTCTGCCTGCCTACATGGTTGTATGGTTGCATGTCTGTATCGCTGCATGCCTGCACTTTATCTATCTACCGATCTACCTATCTATGTATTTGTAATGTCTATCTGCCATTATCTACCTAAATCCATCCATCTATCCCCCGATCTATCTGCAATATATGCACAAATGCTTGGGATCACTTGTACCTTGAAGCAGCAGTAGGGTGAACACGAATACCACCTCGTGGCCCATTGTGATGACACGGGCCAACTCTGATGCCCATACCTACCCATTGCGAAGTGCCCACCACCTTTTCAATATAAGGCATATATGGTTTGTGCTTAAACTCCAAGTTTTTTGGTCAGGAACCTGTTTTACTTCAAATCCTTGATGGTTTGTGGTTTTAGAACGTAGAATCCAGTTTAAACTCCCCACTGTTTGAGCCAGCCATTCACGAATTCTAGACGCCCTCCCATCAACATGTTCAGCTGGTTGGCAGTTATAGAGGCAACATAGATGCCGGAAACTCCACCATTTGACCATGTCCGGTCTGGGGAAACCATGGTTTTTCCACATGGAAGTTTCCTCAGTCATGGGGTCCCCCTACAAATCATCCGTTTATAGAGGGGATTTTACGTGACATGAAATGAAATAAACCATTCAGCTCTTGGGGTACCCCCATGACTATAAAACCGATTGAAACCGCCTAGGTCTATGTCCGAGGCGCTGTTAAAGCCCAAGACGTGCTTTTTGAAGGTCACTTGAAACCTGCTGGTCACAAAGGATGTTGGAAGTGATGAAACCGTATGAAACACACTAATAATGAGCAAAAACACACATGATGATAATAACTGCCATGCTGATGATGATGATGATGATGGTGATGGTGATGATGATGATGATGATGATGATGATGATGATGTCGATGACGATGACGAAGACGACGAGGACGACGACGACGACGACGACAACAACAACAACAACAATGATGGAAACGGCGATGATGATGATGATGATGGTGATGATGATCATGATCATGATCATGATCATGCTGATGGCGATGGTGATGGTGATGATTATGAACACGTTGATGTTGTTGTTGTTGTTGTTGTTGATGATGATGACGACGACGACGACGACGACGATGACGATGACAATGATGTTGTTTATGATGATGATGATGATGATGATGATGATGATGACGATGACAATGGTAATGACGATGGCAATGAGGACGATGATGATGATGATGACGATGATGACGATGATGATGAGTGCGATGATGATGATGATGATGACGACGGTGACGAAGACTATGGTGCCGATGGGGATGACAATGGCGATGGCGACGGCGATGATGATGATGATGAAGAAGAAGAAGAAGATGGCGATGATGTGTGGATGAGGATCACAATGACGCTGATGATGACGATGATGATGATGGTGATGATGATGAAGACGTTGATGTTGATGTTGTTCATGATAATGATGATGAGGAAAATGACGACGATGACGATGACGATTGTGTTGTTGATGATGATGATGCTTATGATGCTGATGATGAATACGATGACGATGACAATGACCATGGTGATGACGATGACGTTGATGATTATGATGATGATGACGATGATGTGTGGATGATGATCACGAGGATGCTGATGATGCTGATGATGATGACGACGATGTTTTAGGTGATGATGAAAATGATAATTTGCAAGTCTTGTGGCCTCCTTCTATGTCGGTGAACTGCTTTGTCCGGAGCTCATCTCTGCTCGGCTTGATCATGACCCGGTTGTCAGTGAGCTGTTCATGGAGTTGGACCTTGATCCTGCTGATCTACCTGAATTTTTCGGAGTCCATGAACTTTTTGTGGTTCTTTCAGGAGTATACTTTGTATCCACGGGGTTGTCTGGTCTGATTGTGGCTTCTTTGAATACTGCAGGTCAGCAAGCCTTCGGTAGCATCTTGCTACCGTAAAATGGACCAAAATGAAGGTGATGAAGGTGATGAAGATGATGAAGGTGACGAACATGCCGAAAGTAATGAGACTGATGGTCAATATATGTCAAGATTATATATATATATATAAATGAAATGAAATGTACCATTATGTACTATTGAATCTTACAGCTGAGTAACTCATAGCTGTATATGTCAAACGACATCACGTCCAGGATGCTCCACTCCGTCTTCTTCCTGGGACGCCCCGGTGTGGATGGAGCCCAACCCGGGCCAGGCCAAGGAAGGGGGGAAGGGGTCAAGCTGCAAACGGGAACTGCATCAAATGAACAAATACACACTGAACACTGACATGGAACTATCAAGATAAATGATGATAAATGATGTCAAATGATGACAAATGATGATAAATGATGAATGATATATGTAAAGGATCATCTTCAGGGTGTTTTTTGTTCAAGACCAAACATCCATCACACCTAGTGTCATTTCCAGCAGGAACATCACTCTCAAAACCCATATGGTTCTTGTATTATTCATGGCGCTTGTCACTTGGTGTAGCTCCAAAATGCATGGGCCACTGTGGGCCAGCCGTGGTTGTATCCCCATATTACCCCTAGCTCCCAACAAGAAATCTCACAATATCCCGCATTGATATATCTAGCATAACAAGTAGATCGATGCACGTGCTTTCCATTGCTTTCCCATATGTCATCCCAAATCGACACTTCTAAATATGTACGGTGCCTTGATGAACATCTACATGAGACGTTTTTGTGGCCACTGGGCTGCCGGTCATCCGCTCCAAGCGACGACAATTTGAACCTCGCTTGCGCTCCGAGCCAGTTAGGATCTCGGACGGCATCGGCCACTCGAAGGCTCAGAGTCTGAGAAATGTTCCCAACCACCTGGAGGGCCCGACTCCGGTTCCAATCCCTGTAATGAGGGTAAAGTTTGATGGTTTACAGCACCTATTTATTGTGATTCGAGGGATGGTTTATTATTGTTTTAACCACATTACACTAGTCATCTAGTCAAAAATGGTCATGGGAAAATCACCTACTGATGTAAACATTATATAAGCTATAAACCACAAGGCGATTCTGTTTCCAGATTGCAGCTTCCCAAGCGGAAGCCAAAAGTTGGAGTCGTGGTTGGATTTTTCGTGTTCTGAATCAGCTATTAGTGATTTTTATATTCAAGAAGTTGCCTCCTGAAGTATCCAGAAACTTCCGCAACACAGTCTCCTTCATCTACATTTTATTGTTTGTGAGTGCCCAAAACCAAGCCCAAAGCATCCATGAATGATATGGTACATGTATCCACATTATCCCATTAACCACCCCGGCCCCAAAAAAACACGTGTACATCAATGTACATCAGCGTAGCGTTGAAGCCTCGAGGTTGCCAGTTCCCGCCTCATGAAACAAGTCCTTGTTGCCGGCAAACATGCCACAATTTAACAGCAGCCCTCAGCAGTGGAGCTGTTGCAATGTCTGGTGACTTGGACATCCAAAACAGCAGAAATCATCGGCTGAGCTTGGCTGAGCCCACTTTCCAATTGCATTCGCCGTCAACTTCCGTTTAGCGTGAGGGCAGAACAGCACTTGTTGAATCCTCGAACAAATATTAAATAAATATAAATATATATATATATGGGACGAATTGCCGAACTGCACATTATACTACATTGACGGCGAGAACAAACCACAGAATGCCGCCTGATCAGGGTCAAAGTTGGAGGGTTCAATTGATGACTTTCCCATAGCCTGGGCAAATTCGCACAAGTCACTTGGATTAAGCCCATGTTGGAGTCATGCCCGCTGTGAGACATCATTTACTGTGACGTCAGCGGGTAATTATAGTCATAGGTAATTAAGATTCGGCCGAACTACCCAAATACACTTCAATAGCCAGCATATCGTAAAATAATCATCAAGCCTCGTCAATCGCATGGTCTACCGGGTAGTATCTCCCACACCCCGACCTGGCCCCACCACCCAGTTCACCCTCCAGTCAACCGATACAATCCGACAGCTCACAAATAAAACAAATCGACAAACAGGCAGACCCCACAATACGACCCACCACCGTCACCACCCACAAATCATTTCTCAGGGAAACTCCCTGCGATTTCCATCTCCCCAGGTCCCGAACACCGAAAAACCTCGGAGGCCCCAATGAAAATGACTCTTTTGACCACCACAGTTGCCACCCAGCTATATCCCAATACAATAGAATCATTGGGGCTAGCATTTCCCAAACCTACCCCAACTCGTATACTTTATGTAGTTCATCGCTATTGCCGTCAGTATGTTTCTTGAATAGTATTGGTGACCCTATCAAATTATGCCCCAATGTTGTCTTAATCCCCAATAATTCTAAGAATCAAAAAAAGAATCATCATATTTAGCACTTTATGTATGGCCATTCACATCCAATATTTGGCAGGATCTCAGGATAAATGGGAAGGACGGTATATGCCCTCCAGCGACTTCACTGAGTGACTCTTCCCGCCACAGTTTTCTTTTTTAAATGGGTTCATGACACCATCAAAAATCCTGGCCAAGGAATACCATCATATACCATCCCCATCAAAAACTATCAGAATATGTTTATAGATCTTTATAGATGATAGAATATAGATGATGTTTGGATCATTTTCGTGTTGATCCGTAAAAAACAGGCCAAGTTGCTTCCCTTGCCTTCTCGCAGCGAGAAGAGGCCTCGTTTCACGAGGCCCTCCGGGCTGCAGCTGCGCTGAAGCCTCAAACAGTCGCCCAGTCACCCCTGGTGACTTCACCATTTGATCGTCTATAAATGGGCCATTTTCATCCATTTTATGCGAAGTGTTTGCGGCTAGGGAAATTCATCGTAAATCCCAACGCTATCTAAATGGGTTGTTTCATAGTAACAATTTCATCGAATATGTTTAACAAGTGTATTGGCATATTGGTAACGTAAGTGCGTTTTTTTCCGGTCAATGCGGATATATTGATATGGCAACCTTATCATACATAAACAATGTAAACTATCATAAACTATCCATCTACCATTTGGTAGGTGCAGTAGTGATGGTACGTATTCCCCATTGTTCGAACTGGGTTGTTTCAACTGGTCCTTACCCACATATCACAAGGTCACGGCCCCTCTCCCACTTGTCTTTGCTGGTAACTAGTTACACCTCATCAACTATAGGTCAATATATTTAGCATAGGCATACACATTAAACCAGTCGAGCTATGCTGAGCTATATATATATAAATCATTTATATATTGTTTGGGAGGACCACCTTGTAGGTATGTAAAAACCATTGCTTTCCCTGATAAAGTGACCTACACGTGTGCTGGGCTTTCCATTTCTATACTAGTTTAATCCCTTCATCCTAATACTAAACACCGCCCCCCCAAATAATAAACACGTGCAAATACGTGCAGTAGTTTTTGTATTAGGGGGTATTTAGTATTAGGGTGCGAAGCATTCCCCTACCATTAAATTCAAAGGCTTAGTACAAAAAACACTAAAACATATTTCAAAATCGATTAAGTTTCCTTTAAAAGCATCATTACAATATTGCCAAAACATGTTTTCGAAGCTTACCCCCAATACCAAATTAAAACACTTCACTTGATATATTAAACAAAAACTTTGAAACAAACTTCAAAATCGATTATATATATATATGTTATATATATATATATAATATATATATAAATAAATTTCCTTTTTTAACTTTATTACACTATTGCCAACAAGTTGCTTTCGAAGCTTTCCCCTAATATGAAATTAAAAACCTTCATGTTGAAAAACAAACAATCTTAAACGACGGACCCTAATAAAAAACACCCGGGGGTTAGTTTTTATTGTTAGGGGGTGAAACCCACAAATGGGCCATCCATGTTTAAATTGTTTTTGTTTAAAGGGAATCCATGAAACATGAAATTTGTCAGTCCGAAATTTCCGTAGATTTAACGCGGATCCTAGTTTTTAGTATTTGGGGTGGGTTTAGTAAAAGGACGAAGGAACATTTACAGACACTTGGAAATCAACATCTCAAAACCATCAAAGATGGTGGTTTAGTTCCCCTTCCAACCACCTGAAACTGGGTGCTTGATCAACAAACACTGACGATTTCACCCCCGGAACGGGCTTCAGGAATCACGCATCATGAAGCTTTCTATGACGATCGGGTGGCTCAAAACAGGTTGTCATTGCAAAGCGGCCATAATAGGTTGAAATCAAATCATGAAACATTGACCGTGTAATTGTCACACAGTGAGGTTCTCACATTGGAATTGTTTGTCAGAAAATAAAGCCAACATCAAAAATAATCAATCAAAGCGGGGCGCGCCCTCAAATAATTATGTGTTATTAACATTACAGTCACGGACTATCACTGAGAGCGTATTTATTTAAAAATGCCAAATCGCACACTTAGAATGTCCCCAAGCAAGCGGCTTGGTATCATCTTCCAAGTTGTGCACTTCAAACCTCAAACTTCTTGGTACGTGATAGGTTTTGTAGAACATAATGCCAAGCCGGCTGGGGACATGCTAAGCGCGCGATTATTGAAATTTCGACGTTCTAAGTGACAGTCCGTTGCAACTATTTCCACCCCAGCAATTACTTTCGTGGTAATTGATGTTCGGGACCCCGTGGGTTTATTGAATAAATTTCAAGGCCGCCCGCTGCGTGCTATCTGTATTTTTTCTGGCACCACCACCCATGACGGTGCAATTCCTTCAATCAATGGCCATTTCAGGGACCTAAATAGGAGGTACCTACCATATATATATATATATATATGCAAAGCCAATGTAAGGACATATCCCCACAAAATATGGCCTTATCACCTCCAGTTTAGATACCTGAAATGACCATTCATGCAATGATGAATTTGTTAGACTTGTGCCAGTTTTCACACACGGCCTACCACCCAAAGGAAGTCTTTGCATAAGATCTCAAAATACAAACAAGGGCATCCTGCCACAGCATGTTTAAAGGCGATATTGGGAACGTTCTAAGTGTCGGCTTCGCAACCTATCTACACGGGTGCTAGACGGAATCAACCCAGGGGGAAATCTATGAATAAAACATCTAAATTTGGAATCTAAGTATGACATGGGAGCATGCCATGGCATGCCTCTAGATTTTTCATGGTCTATCAAAGAGATAGATATGTAGGGACATTCTAAGTGTAGGCTTCCCAGCCGATCTACAGAGGTCCTAGACACTATTATGTTTAAGGCCTAGCACCCAGAGGGAGTCCATGCATAAGACCCCAAAATGAGAAATGGGAGCACGCCACAGCATGCCGTCATCGCGTCTATAGGACCCTTGTAGATAGGATAAGAAGCCTACATTTAGAGCACCCCACATACTTCTATCAACAATCTAGAGGCATGCTGTGCCATGAATGCTCTCATTTCGTATGTTAAGCTCTTGTGCAAAGACTCCATCTGAGTGGTAAGCCTTTTACATAGCGACATAGCGTCTATGACCCTTGCAGGTCTATGGATAAGACCCCAAAATATGAAATGGGAGCATGCCATAGCACGCCTCTAGATTTCTTCATAGTTTTTCAACCAAATACGTGAGGCATTCTAAGTGCAGGCTTCGCAGCCTACCTACAGGGGTCCTGCAGGCAACAATACATATATATATAATATAATATATATATATATAATAAATAATATATATATATATAAGGTTTATCACTCAGAGTGAGTCGATGCATAAGATCTCAAATAAGAATTGCCAATTATTGCTGGGCGTTCTAAGTGTGCACTCAGAACGTGGGAAAAAAAAGTTCTAACTGACTCACTTGTAACGTCTCTAACTGCAAATGCATTTCTTTTCAAATCTAAGCGGTTGTCTGTCGCTATAACCATCAAACGCTGGGTGTCAAATAAGTCAAATTACAAAAGACTTGCAGTGCATTCATCAGGCACATTGGGGATACATGATATAATCATCAAAAAGCGGGACTCTCGGCGTTTCTGGTGGTTTCAAAGTCAAAGTCTCGAATGAGATGTGTCCAGGGTCCTAGAATCGAGATTTTCCACAGCCCCAAAGATGGTTTGATGAATTGAAAGCCCTTTCACAGACCTGGCACTACTTGGAATATCCTGATAACACGTTGCAACTCCTATGCCCTGCACTTTTCTTGTATTATGATTCTTTTATCATACCGGAACCATCGGATCAAACATGGATATCCTGGATGTTTAAGAAGCCTAATTCTCCAGTGACAGGATAAATACCCAGGTATGCAGGGCACCTGGGACTTTGATAGTGAAGCGCATCCATGACCTCAGTTAGTTTCCCAGACCAGTCCCATCCAGCACACCAACATTTTTGCCAGTTCACAAGTAGCTTGACCACGAGTGCTATTGAAAATCACATTTTTTACAGTAATTGGAAAATCAACTATAAATGACCGTGTTCAATAGCTATGTTAAATTACCAGAAGGTAGAATAGTTAGAATGCATCTGGATAAACGCATTAACTATGAAGATTCACCAACCTGAAAGGTGACTATTGGGGGATTGTTACCCCTTCCTCCCCATCATTCCAGTGACGTCACTGTGCGGTCGCTGTAATACATCCATATATATATATATATATATGTATATGTATATGTATATGTGTATGTTATATATATATATATGCATATACATGATATATATATATGATATGTATATATATATATATATATAGATATGTATGTAATTATATAATATGCATATGTATATATTTATATATAGTTATATGTGTATACATATGTACCATATGTATATATATATATGTATATATATGTATATATATATATGTATATATATATATATGTATATATATATGTATATATATATATATATGTGTACTCCCCAATGAATTGTGTCCCCCAAAATTGGGAACCCAGTTCCACCCCACAATTTGGACAACCTCCCCATGTTTCACTGTAAAATCAGGGTAAATCCCATGGTTTAGGACATATACAAACACATCAAAAAAAAAAACAAACAGCCAGTGCGAGCTTCGCTTCAAATGGCCAATCCAACTTGTCTTCCAATCAATCCCATGGCAGGGTTGTCATGATAGTTGGCAGCCGCTGGCAGGGTAACAGGGCACCATGGTGCACGATTTACCATGGGGATGCAGCCCCAGTTATCCTGGAAAAAGCTTTGCCCACCTGTAAACAAATTGTAGCTATGGAACATGATCCATTTACAGCAATAAAGTGATTTTGTTGGCTCATCCCATCTAGTAAGTGGGCTATAGCTATAACTCCAGTTCCAAGTAGGGCAATAGGAGCAATGTCCACTTGTAATTGGGGTGAACTAACCTACTTACGGTTTGTGGAATGAACCACCAAGTATGGAAAACCCACCATTGTTTATAATGGTATAACATCCAATAATGGGAGATGTTTCATGCACTGTGGAGCCTCTTAGATAGCTAATTATATAACTCCAATCAATATGAATGGTTTCAGATGAATTATACCTATAAAAAACAAATCATATAGTATAATAGTAAATAGTAACTCTATGCATGAGCTTTCAAAACCAACTTAGCTATCCTTTAAAGGGGCCCATGTTTATCATGTTTCACATGTTTCGTGCCAAGCCATATCCGCTGTGGCGTCTACGCCAGATGACGCGCAGTGGAATCTTCGCCTGCAGCATCCGCACCTCAAAGCTGTGGAGCAAGTCCTTGGTCCGGAAAAGTGGAGGTTTCACCCACCGAAATCGCTATTTGAAACTGGGAAACGTGCGTTGTTTCATACTTATCTTGATGGTTTTTGGCCAGATGCGGCAGGTCATGGCAGGTCTGTTTGCATAGAATTCAGTTTCACGCCGAGCGCAGTCTAACTTGGTGGTTCATCACACCTAAGATTATTAGGTTGTAACTCTGGTTATAAGATGTTATAAGTGGGATAAGTAGGGTTAATCTACTTATAGCTAGGGCTTAACCCACATACGAGTACTAACTGGGATGAACCAACAAGTATAGCCTTGAAATTAGACGAACGGTTAGGCTTTATTTAGTTTTAAGAAATCGTACATGTGTATTGAGTTTGATCAGCACAAATTGAGATTGGCTTTGACTAGTAATAAACATGAGCGATTGACTGACAAACATTGGATATTTTCATCTGGCCGCTTATCATTGAATGAATAATTATATCCAACACTAAACCGAGGGGTGGGGATTGGATTGTTAGGGACCCCCCCCCAAAAAAAAAACATGCACTGGAAAATTCATCATTTCTCCATCGACAAATTACATGACATGTTCCATCATTTGCCCATGTGAAGATGGGGAACCATCCTTTATATCCTTTCAATCCCAACCCTTGGAACAACAACGTGGAGGAAAAAAAAAGACACACACACACACATTCGTGGATAACAAACGGGTCCCAAAATTAGGATCCATGGTCAATCTCAAAGCAAGAGTTCAATACGTTCCACTTAATGATCGACAAATCCTGTAGAATTAGTAAAAGGATGTAAAAGGTGGCTGCGTGCTTAACCAAATCCAGGCGATAACTTCAAGGATCCTCCTTGCGCTGATCTCAGGGAGGATCCGATGATCCATGATGATCCAGACCCTTGCGCCTTGCAGCCAGGAATCTGCATATAAATGATCCCGGTCGCAGTTTCTCCGCACGTGTAAGAGCTCCTGAGTACCGTCGCTGCTCGATTGATCTAGAATCTAGAATCTATGATTATTACAATGATAATGCATAAGATCTATGAATCTATAATCACTACACTAATATTTAAAACATGATTTATGGTTGTTATAATATGTATAGATATGTATAGTATCCTAGGGGTTATAAACCAACTTATAGGGAGCCCCACATTGTATGGCTGCCATGGCACCAGCTCCGAGTGGGTGGCCAGCTCGTATTCCGCGGCATCGCCCAGCAAGACCAGCACATGATCCTCTGGGGCCTTGGTATTGGTTACTGGTCCCGTTTCAATGGAAAAACCAACGGAAAACAATAGGAAAATATGAAGAACATATGGGAAATATATGGGAACTCCCTTATAAATGGAGGTTTAGAGCTGGGAGAATCAACAATGGTGGCATTTTCCAGCCATGTTTGATTGCCGGAGAGTAAACATTGTAAAGGCTTGCTGAACCCAAGCCCGATTGGGGCTTCTGATTGAGTTTGCCACACAAGTTTGGGGATTGGGGATGGGAAGGGGAACCAGGATCGATACCCAAAGAATACGCCCAGAAATGATCATAGAATCATAAATTAATAAATGATGTTTGCCCCAAAAAACAGGGTTAAACTCAAAACTGGAAAAATCATGGCCAGATTTTACACCCTCCAAATGTAGATTTCTTGGAGGATACTAGTGACTGGTAGTGGAGCTGCCTGAGCCGGAGTTATGATCGGTTTCAATTCGCTAAAAATAGATTGGCATCATGGCATCATGATCTAATTTTTCAGATGGACCATATACAGTCGCCTATAGTTGAACAGTGAAACATATAGTTAAACCATGTTCAACCAACTACGAGTAGGTGCAAATTACATCCAACAGCTGTTGATCAAGTCGAGACACAGGATCTTTCAGCGAGTGATAGATCTGCTGGCTGGTTTCAATCCTGACCAGCACCGGGGCGAGCAACCCAAACTGACGTATTGAAGGCGAGTCTATCCCGGTGATATCTTTTTTGGTTGGAACATGTACGAACTTAAAATATGGATGTAATGGAATGAATATGAATGAATCATGTGTACCCATGGTCTACCAACAGGGTATAAACAGGTTACTTGCACGAATGCGCAAGTAGATTCCAAAGTGGCTTACAACCGGAATTACAGTATCTGTGAACTAACCCTACCTTTGTTACTTAGCTCAATTATAATATAACCAAGTTATAAGTTATAACATGTTATAGAACCACTAAGTACTGCCTCAACCTGAGCAATGATCCAAGTATCAGGAAGTGATCACCTAAATCAACATCAGAGACCACATATTTTATCACCATCTCGCATAGATATGGAAAATCAATTCTTTTCCTAGCTGGAAAACTGTCTACAAAAGCTTGATTTTCCATAGCTATGTTATATAGTTTACCGGAGGGAATTCCAAAACATTTCCCACTTTGTCACATCACTGGGAATACTGACAGCATGCCGACAGCATTTGGTTCTCCCACTTTGCACAAAAGAGGCTACGCCTACCACCATTGAACTCCTATATTGTTGTGTTCATCTATGTGCCAGCATATAATATATATATATATTATATAATGTAATAAATAAATATAATATATATATATATACAATATAAATATATATATATATATATAATGTCGGGGTTCCTTTCGGCACTTTACAGAAAAACTTTGCAGGAACCCCAAGGCTTCAAAACGAGGCGCATGGTTTGGGTGAAGATATATGTGGACTCGAGCACAGGACGTTGTCCCTTCATCTCTGCTACTAAGATCTCACGCGCGCGGTGCACCTGGAGATCAAAAACACGTTGGCTGCCTGAGTTTTGTTTTTTTGGGGGGTGGTCAACCATCAAAAAATTGGTGGATTTTTCGCTGTCAAAATTATGAGGTTTAACAATGGTTTAACATGGTTTAGCCATGTTTAACCATAAAACTGGAAGAGAGATCCTGAAACGTAACTATCAAAATTGGGGGCGGGGTTAACAATAAAACGATGTTTTTTTTTTTGCGGACACTACCTTGGCCCTTTTTCGGCCAAGTCGGCCTGCTGATCCAAGCGATGGGTATGCAGAATCAAGCACACTTCCATTGTCACAAAATGATACCAAATGGGGTTCCACATGAAAAAATGGTCACTTTTGAATTGAAGATTGTAAGATCTTTACCATCTTCAACATATCCAAGATTGCCCTTAAGCATTTGATTTTTTTTCAGCCGCAGCCGTCTCAGCCCCATCCCCCCAAGCGTTCTTTCAGTGCCCTCAGGAGCTCCCCCACCGTAGTGGTTGGATCGGCCGTCGAGTCCGAAAAGGCGAGCAACAGCCCGACCCTAACGGATGTCAGTTGGTCCAAAAAAGGGGAGATCTCCAAGACTCCAAGGGTCCAAGGGCCAGTCTGATAGGGAAAGTCATGATTCATCAACATTAAAAAACCATTTATTTTGTTTGACTCCTTTAATTCTGACACACTCATGCGATAAGAAATGAAAATCTCTCTCCATCTGCTTCCCCATCGGGCTGAGACAATAAGAGTTATGTAGTGAGAATACCAAATAGATCCGCCGAATGGCTGGTGAAAAACAAAACATGCCTTCGGCAAATTCATGTGAGCCTCTCAGAAACAAATATCACCATATTGCCCGAAAACTAATCAATATATCGGTGAAACCCTGACGTTTCTCCGCGGCGGAATTGCGGAAGGGGTGCGTATTTTTGAAATGCCATGCCGGTGGACTTTCAATGTGTATATAGATGTATATGCTATCCGTGATCAAAATCATCATCATCATCATCATCATCATCAGATTCAGCATATTTGTCGAAGGGGGTGCTTGATTGTTGATTCCCTATGAAAGTAAAAGTAAGTTGATGTAATTCCTTATTCAAGATATTTGTCAGAGGCTGGCGGATGTGGATCTCTTATAAAGATAAGTGGGTGTGACTACCGCATTTAACATATTTGTTTTAGGGGGGTGGTGGATGTTTGATCCCTGAAAAAAATGAGTTGATGTGATTACCCCAGTCAACGTATTTGTCGGAGGGGGTCGTGGATTGTTGATCCCTGAAAAAATGATAAGTTGATGTGATTACACCATTCAACATATTTCGCAGAAGGAGTGGTGGATTTTTGGCCAATTCTGAACATAAGTTGATGTGATTACACCATGCAACATATTTGTCATAGAGGGTGGCGGATTTATGACTGTTTATGAATATAACACATATAAGTTGATGGCATTATATACCCTATTTCACATGAGTTGACATGGTGATGATGATGATGATGATGATGATGATGGTGATATCATGATGATGATAATTATGATTGAAAGTGTGGAGCAATGTCCGGGTTGGATGGAACTGTGAAAACTAAAACAGGTCAGAATGCCATGGCCCAAATGCGCAATTCAAAAGATGTGCACACCAGAATGATTTTTCTTGGAACCTGTGATTGTTTTCGGTATTGTCTGCGCTGGAAATGTTGAAGCTTGCAAAGCTTGGACTGAACATTGCAAGCTGCACAGTCCAAAAAGACATTAACAACTGTCAGTAACTATCATTACTACTATAATGACAAAACAACTATCAGTATAATACTGTAACTTTCATGACTATATCATGGGCTTGGGAAACTCCATTCGACAAAAATCATGTCCCTTCAATTCACCACTGGGCAGAGTTGCACTGCAGCAATGCCCAAACCCAGGACGAGGGCCAGCAGGGAGAGAACATATCCTGGCAGAGGCGGGATCTCATGCCTGGCTTGGGCAGCAACGCCCCGAAAACCGCAAAGCAAGATCACAGTAATCATGCTGAAACTTAGACTCATTAATTACTGCGGATACGTTTCAAACCGAACCAAACAGTCAAAATCGCTCAAAGACACAAAACTCATAAACATAACCAGTCACCCATAACCAGCCATACACCAGCCACAACCAGCCACTCCCAGCCCCGTCCTCGGCTGACCTGTTTCGGCCTCAAAGATCTGGTCTCCGATCCTGGATGGGACACCATGGCTGGGGTTGTCACCCGTTACTGACAAATATAAAATATCTAATAAAAATATAGGTTGATTATGTTATGGATATGTATAGTATATACTAACATGAACCGAAGGGGTATGTGAGTCTTCCGAGCGTTCTAATATTTACTAATGTTATGTTGGAAAAATCATCGCCGGAAACCATGTGTTTTTCCCTTAAATCTCAATGGGCTCCTGTAAACCTTCCCATCATCCTTTAATTTGAAAGTTCCAAGTGAATCATTAGAGTGGCAAACCAATCAAGGTTTTTAGTTTCTGTCCCAATATATTGGGCGTAATAGAAGCCCCTATGATCATCAACCAGTAGGGTTATTTTACACTGCTCAAGTTTCTGAAGAGATGCAGAAAGGGGGTGCCATGTATACTTAAGGAAACAATCTCTTTTTGGGGGTGCAGGCCTATTGTAGATTAGGCCATCTATTTTGGGTTTAGATCGAAAGGATCCAATATCATATGATATAATGGAGATATTGTCTCAATGTCAATGCCGTATTGAACCATTGAAGAACTCCTGGTCTTGTTGTTCGATGTACCACGGAAAGTGATGAGGAATTACAATCGCAAAATTGTACCTTTCAAATGCATTTAACCTAACCCTCAAAGGGGTTGAGATCCAGGGTTCACATTGCTGCGGTGATCGCTCCATGAAGTGAGTAAATGGCTAATAACTGTGTCCAATGAACTATCGAAGTTGTCTTAGGTTCTACTGGTATACCTTCCCGCAAACCATAATCTACGAGATGTGGTCCGCCGTTAATTCACCCTCGCTTATCACCGCATCATTTTGAGGGCCGAGGACCTGCATTCCGGGGGGGATGACCCGTAAGTTTTACCGCTACAACCCTCTGAATCACCACCAATGAGTCGCTCACTTACCCTCTGCCAAGTTATAGCTATGAGAAATAGCCCATTTAGTTCAATAATATAGCTATAATATCAAGACTAGCGATTTCCATATGTCATATGTAAGTCTGTTAAATTACCAAAGGGTAAATGAGCATTTTTCAACACATTCAATACTTCAATGGATGAATTCTCTTTGTGCCTCGGTCCACCTCGAAGGGTTGCATGGCACCTGGGCTCAACCCAGGTAGCTCCCATGTGGGCTTGGGAGATCCCCCAGAAACTAAATGGGATATTTATAAAAATTATGTATATGTCAGTAATATGTCATGATATATTTCTAGATTTCTATTCCTCGATATGCTCCATATCGCTCCGTACTGTTTCACTTGTTGTCCATCAGTGTTTTGGGATGTTTTGGGGCTGCGATTGTCCAAAGCGTGCTTGGATGAACCCCAATGCCCATCCAAGAATTTTGGAGTTGTTCAAATATGTTTCAAAAGTCCATCTGACTGATTGCCGCGCACACTGTAAATAGAATGTAAATAGTGGGTAACTGTGTTGAATCTGGGGAGTAGGGTTGGTGGCTTAGTACGTGCGTGTGCGACTGCAGAAAAAAGTGGACATGAGTAGGCTTAAAAACAGCGGCCAAATTGGACGGAACCAACAATGATGTCCAATGTGAGCACCAATGATTACACATGAGAACATGGCCAACTAGCGGTAGGCGGTACAAGTAGGGGTTGAATCACTTCTTGGTTCACCAGCCATAAAAAAATATGCAGAATTCAACATGTGCAATGGTCATGGTTTCTGGTCACCCCACCAACATTACAGATTTTCTCTCATGGGTATATAACACCTGCCTGACCACCCCCTGACAGGGGTACAGTATCATACAGTATCTAATCCAACTAATTAGTAACTAGATCATGGCACATGCATCATCATCATATATGTCTCATGCGGTGTGTTCAACTGACTCTTGATCAGGTAATCTGAGTGGAATCCCAATTTCTGGTGCCTTGGATTCCAAGAATCGTTGACTACGCTGACTAGGTGTCCAAGAACATGTTTCAGTGAATGCAAGTTTCAACAAGTCACTTCGGATTCAACAAGTCACTTCGGATGCTTAGGGCCGGCTTAGGGAGTAAGAACGCCTTTCAACCGCCAACCAAGAATGGGATTGCAGAAAATAAACCTGGAACCACCTGTCAAGTGGCGTCATGATGCCATGCAGGGCGCCATGGCAGGGTTCGGTCCGCCGGTGCACACAGCAGCTTGTGGCACCATGAACGATCAAAGTTTTGGTCCTGTCTTTGAGGTTTCTACTGCAACATTTGGGTTTTTGAAATCGTTGAAACATGTTGAAACATTTGGAAAATTCTCTTTCTAGCTGAGTCAAGTGTGCAAGACCTTAAGTCATGGGAAGCTGCCAGGAGATGGTCTTCCAACCCGGTCAACATAGGTCAACTTAGGATCTTCGCTGGGAGGGACTAGACAGCTTATCATAATAAAGCCTGGAGTTCCACGGTGTTCCACGATGATTAGCAAAAATCCTGCATTTTGCCACCTCGATTTTTTCTCGACAACGAGTGGCAACGGCCAAGCGAGACTAAATACCCCCTTACCTTTGATCGGGAGATGGGTAATAATTTAGATAGAATACAATACCAGTGACACCCGTCTGCAATTTCCTGAGTTTGCAGGTATGTCTAATTGGACATTGTTTTTGTATGATAATGAGGCTGCTGATGAAAACCTCTCCGTAGAAACCCAGCTGGGCTGCATTGGAGTACAACGGGCTGGCAGTGAAATCACCATCCTTATGGACCCTGGAGCATCCCTCAGTTTTCTAAGTCGATATGCATTTATGAGAGTGTGTCCCCAGTAGAGATTAGAATACATGTTCGTTTAGTGAGCGAAGGCGAATATATATATATATATGTGTATATGTACTGTATGTTCTACATTGTTCTATACACATTGCGCGTTTTCATTGCACTGTATATCGTACACAAGCACAACCTATAGCACCCCCAGAAAAAAAAATAAACAAATCCTTAGAGATCTTCTCTTCAAAACGTGAATTGTACTTGCCAGACATGTCTTCTGTTTTTTCGAAACCATGCGGGTTACTCTTAATATCGCCCAGTGACTCCCATCGAGCTGCTGACTTGCACGCAGCAAGCGCGGCGTTGTACCTCGAGAACAGCTGGGTCTAAATGGGGATTGTAACCAGCCAACGTAGGATTTTGCCACCAAACACTCAAACACTGAATGACGGGGGCAAACTCTCAGTCTAAGATAATCCAAGTCTGAAGATGATCTTGTGTGCTTGTTTCTGAATAATCTGAATACTGAATAATCGTGCAGCCTGGTGGGAGCAAAATCCCCAAAGCAATGTCAGGTAAACGCGAAGCCACGATCTGGGTCCAAAAAAAAGAGTGTGGTCAATCCTAGATCTACTGCCATGTTTTCTTTTAGTTGGTTGGTGTTTACATATGCTGCGTGTGTAATAGTAAATATATATATATATTGTATTTTATTTTTACAACTATATACAATATTATACAATTATATACATAAGTACTTAGACCCTCGTAGTACCCTCTAAGTACCTATATTAATAGATACTAGATTTAGGAAGTAAAATAGCACTTCTTTATGGTACTTGGAGGGTCTAGGTATATGTGTATACAATATCTCCATTTTCTGCAAAAACAAGAGCTACACTAGCCATCCAAGGACCCAGAATTTGTCCAAAAGATGGGAATCCTCCCTCATCAATCCTCAGCTAAGCAGCGTAGCACCATTTCTGTACTTGCATTTCTGTGCACCAGTGTGTGCGGTGCCGGGGCAATCCGACGGCTCAAAAATGTTGACATCCAACACTCCCCGCTTGTCTCCCTAGATGTTGGTTTGAGCACTTGACAGTAACAATATAATTAGTGCCAATGACACCACTGAATGGCAAGCCGTTGCTACCCTGAAGAATACAAAACAATATGTATTGCCCAGATTTTTACCTACCAGTATCTACCTCTATCTAATCTCTATCTACCTCTGTCTATGTCTCTATCTATATATCCCTATCTATCTCTATCCATCTCAAATTATCCGTCAACGACAGCTTTCCGTCAAAGCATGGGGGTGTCTTGGAGGCCGACGGTCTCTCGGACATGTATGGCACTACAGCATGCTGGCGCAAACCCCTGCCACTGCAGGCTTTACAAATGTCAAACAAGTCATTGTGAAAATGAGATGAGATGTTTCGCTACCAGGAACGCATAAGCATATTTGTCATTTGTCCAGTTTCGAATATGAACTTGGAATAGTGACCAAAATGTACACAATATTTGACGAGATTGATTTCATGATAAAAACCCAGGTGTTTGGCAGCCGGCCCACCAACTTTCTGCAACCAGCAGAGCAGCGAAACAAACTTTTAGCGGGTCAGCAGGAAAGCACGAACTCGGTCGCCAACAGCAGCATGAAACTAGCTGTGCGAGGACTCATTCACGCAAGAACTCCCTCAATAACAAAAAATCAATCTCCAATGTGGGTGCACAGCTGCAGACCTAGCTACCTCTATGAGAAGTACATAGATAGATTGCCCAAATAAATCGTCATGGTCATGTTACATGGTGTTACATGTGTTCAATAGGAATTCCTCCTCCGACTCCAACCATTCCAACCCCCTTTCTTCGGGCATCGGAGTTCTCACAGTCACATCCACCACCGGGCTGACGCAGCCCGCTCAGTACACACGCTTGGCTGGAGGCACGTGGTGCATCTCCTCCACAGGTGGATTCATGATTCAAAGATGTTTAGAGGGCCGAGTGCCTGGGATCGTCTCTGCCGGAACACAGTGATTGGTGTTTACCTTTATATTTATATATTATATATATATATATATTAAATAGAAATATGAACAAAATTAGACAGAAATTCGCTGTGGGATGTTCCCCTAATAATCATCTAATCTACGGGGCTGTGTTCAGAGTTACCTTCAAGACATTGCGTTGTTTTTCCCATTTTAGCACCCAGTCCCACAGAACTGGGACTTGAGTGGACAATGCATATACACACTGATACAAGTATACACACAATGAACTATATTTGCACATACAAATGTACCGTGCACACACACATTTACAAATTACACCATTATAGAATCACGAGTGTGAACCTACATGTGTTATGTATATATATATATATATATGTATGTATGTATGTATGTATGTGTGTGTTTTGATGTGTTATATCTACAAATGAATATATATATATAT
>Ga0126342_10006793_pt1 | contig 20357 bp, 19 predicted proteins | sample Cyp1metagenome_FD_92528 | JGI IMG/M metagenome (GOLD analysis project Ga0126342, IMG submission 92528) | Coral microbial communities from Lord Howe Island, Old Settlement Bay, Australia - Cyphastrea 1 metagenome | ecosystem: Host-associated > Invertebrates > Cnidaria > Coral ...
TCAGCCAGTAAGCACGCACACTATTTTCCTTGAGCCATGAAGTAACAGATACATTACAATGGACAACAGACACTACTTTACAGGGAGGTATGGGGAATACCAAATAGTACTCCCGTAAAAACATTTTTTATCAAAGTTGCTCGACATAACCAGCTTAACTTGTGGTATAATACATATACATATATATATATATATGGGTAAATTATAATAATTCACTAACCTGAATTAAGGCCCATTTGGGGATGATTTCCCTTATTAACCATGATTCCAGTGAGGTCGCAGTGAGGTCGTTGTAATTTACCCAGATATATATATATATGGTAGCTATAGTTCATTGGAGTCATAGACCCCAACTTACAACTGGCAAAACGCTACGACCATAGCTACGACCTTTCGCATCCCAGCGCCTTGACCCTGCTGGAGCGTTTGCAGATTTCCTGCGCAGGGTAAACACCCTCTGGTCATTAGCTATGGAATAGATGGGGCCCATAGACATAGGCTGATTTACCCTCTGGTAATTTAACATAGCTATGGTTTAAATCACCATGTTTAATGGGAAAATCCACTATTTCTATGGCCATTTTCAATAGCTATTTTGACATAACCAGAGGGTACCTACGAAATTTAGTGTGTTCCATATAGGTATGTTAGTTTACCAGAATCGTCCAGTGTCTATAAATTTGGAATCACCGGAGATGGTTCTTTCGCAAAGGCACTTCTTCACATTTCTTCACTGTCATCTGCCAACTCTCAACATTCGCCTTCCAAATCTTCCAATCATGCTGTCCCATAATCAAACCTTTCCTGGTTGGTGGTATACCTACCCCTCTGAAAAATGATGGACTGAAAGTCAGTTGGGATGATTTTTCCATTCCCAATATGATGGGAAAGTCACTTAAAAAGTCCATGGTTCCAGTCACCACCAACCAGATATCTCATTAACCATTATTAACCACTATTAAACCAGTATTAATCACTATTAACCAAGCCATGTTCCAAGGGTGCTTTGATCCCCCCATCCACCGCTTAACCGAAGCGATGCTGAAACCGATGGCCGGCTTCGCCTCCAGGTCCATCTCGATCTCGCGCACCCCGCGCATGATCGCCTCCATGGCGTCCCGACGACGCCGGCGCCGCGTTGGGCCCCGTTGGGCCCCGTTGGGCGAAACCGCTGCGGAACGACGGCGATGCCGCGGTTCGAAGACAGACCGTTTTGGTGACAACAGCGACAGACGTGAAACATGGATGATTTCAGTATGATGTCTATAAATCTGAAGCGGATATTTTAAGGAAAACATGACTGGGGAGGTGGTATATTGAGTATAATGACAGTGTGATTTTGCAATTCACCTATAAATAGAAAGTGGCGCAATTCCTGATACATTGGGAGTGAAATAATCCCTTAGGAACTTTGGAAATGGACCTGCAAACTTTGATAGTAACATCTCTTGGAAGCAAGACCTTTTGACAAAATACGGCTGTTTCATGCTGCTCCTTGGCCACAAAGGATCATCTTCCTTGAATAAACATTTGGTTGATTGGGAAACTCCCGATATTTTGGTTGCAACATGTTGGAACATGGTTTTGAGTTTTCAACCAGTGGCAGCTAGTGGGTTGAACTACACCCAGTGGCTGGACGAAAGGCTGGCCCTTTTGGCCATCGAAAATCACCTTCTGGGGTTCACCTTCTGGGGTGGTGGACTCCCCATCAAGGGATATCTCAGGGCCTCAGGGAAGTTCGAATCTAAAAGTTTGGCCAACAACCCACCATCAACCATGACTTAGACCAAACCCACCAGGCCATTTTCCTAACTAATGATGGATGCAGGTGTATAGTTGAAAGTTTAAACTCACAACGGTCTGGGATACCTCCCAATAGATCCCAGTAGTTTCGGCTGAGGTGTCCACGTGTCTGACCTAATTCACATCGGTTTCAACACCCCGAAGGTGAGTTGCTCGGTTTCCTTCTCGAGAACTACACTGCCCCAAGTCCTCACAGCCCCCACAGCCCCACTGGCTGGAGTTTCCGGACGGGCACCAAAGCCTTCTCACAGTTGTCGCAGGGTTTTTCCTCCCAAATCCGCTGGTTTCACCGTTTTGTGCTTTTGTGAAGGGAAACTCATCGAGAAACTGGAGGAAACTGCCCCATCCGGGCCAATGGATCAACAAAAAAAACTACTGACCTGCCCTGAGCCGTGGACGTCTGGCAGGCCGCAATTCTCCACCACTTGGTCCTGGCCCAAAAATGTCAGGCCCTCGTCCCATGGCGAAAAATCCTTTGGGTAACGAGAGATCATCTTGATCCTGCTTAGTTTTGAAGGTAGCCTTTTGTTGATTATCCCCATGATATCCCCATTGTACTCATTCTGTCCCTATCATATCACAATCTGATTGATGCGTGAATCTCAATTTCAGTCAGATAAGTTCCAAGCCTGGATTCATGTACCCCTAGTTGGTTTGATATGGATTAACATACGGGCTAATATATGAATTACATTATATGGAATTATATGGGCCAATGTCGATCAATATGGAGTCATAATTCATATAGGTCTATATGGACTAATGTTGGTAAAACAATAATAAACAATCTCCAATCATCACCATAGATAGGTGGTAGCTTCACCATTCCCAAATGATCTCAGCGGCACCGCTACCCCCAGTCATGGTTGGTTCAATCATTGGGTTTACCACATGATCTCAAAAATAATCATAAATAATAATAATAATCATCATCATCATCATCATCATGATATATCCATGTACTGTGTAGTCCGTATCTCTGTGTGTGCGTGTTCATATATAGTCCAGATATTTGTCATTCCCTGGCCCCGTCCCTGCCTGGCCCACGAACAAACACTTGGAGCCGCCCAGGGCGATGTTCGGCATCTCCTGACAAGCGGATTTTGCCGGGCGATTCGTATGCCCCAGTTTCGTTTGGGGATATACATGATATGCCCATATATAATGCTGTTATATATATATTATTATATATTATAATATATATATATTTATATATATATATATATAACCAAGAAACATGTGAAATTTCGGGAATTCGAGGTCAATGGCTTCAAGGGACATGTTCGCACGATGTTTTTTTAGGGGAGTTTCAATGAGTTTCGTGATGATTTGCTAAGAGATGGGCATGATTTCGGAGATTCTCTGCTAAGGGCATATAAATCTATATAAATCTACATCTTCGCTGGTGCCCCGGAAAGTGTTATAATCCTATTGGATTGGTTTCAGTGAGATTTTGCAGGAACCCATGGGTTTTTTGTTACATCCCATGGCTCCTTTTCTGGCTCCAAACGTCACCTTTCCCCAGCAAATTTCCCACCTCTAAAGGCACGCGTTGGGTGCCCAGCATCGGCAAAGTGTAGACCGGCATGCAGATGAAGTTTACAGCCACCTTTTGACAAAGGCAAAGGCCAGATCTGAAAATCTGGAGATTTATATTAGGTTAATTAACTAATTTAGTGATTTAATTGACTCGTATGAATTAATTAATTAATGAATTAATCAATCAATCAATCAATCAATTAATTCCAATTAATTAATGAATTAATTCATTAGCTCATCATGCACTAATATGGGCATTGACCGTAGGTTACTGGCCAGTTAATCACTTGATTTCATCGACGATCCGGGCGAGCGATGAGTGGGGGATCTGGAGTTGAATGGGGATGGAATCTGGCTGAGTTATAATTACTCATAATCAATGGGAATTTCAGGATCCTAAATTGGAGGTACCTACCTTATATAAGGCCTATGTAAGGCCTATGTAAGAGAATATCCCCATTGACATGAGTATAGTAATACGCTGACCATTTAAGGATGATTCCCCGCAATCCACCATCATTCCAGTGATGTCACTATATGTCACCATCATCCAGCCAGATCGAACGGTGCTTATCCTCTGGTAAACGTTTACATAACTATGACAAATTACCATGTTTAATTGTTTAATAGGTAAATCAACTATCAATGGGCCATGGCTTCAATAGCTATGTTAGTTTACCAGAGGGTATCACCAGCAATCTTTTTTTGGGTGTGTCTGAAGGTGGGGCTAATGATTCACCTGTTGATTTGGAGATTTTTGGAATCCCCAAGTAACCAGGTACCCCAAAAGTAATCTCTCATTGGGTTCTCATGTTGGCCAAATAAGTCTATCTTTTGGGGCTCACTTTCTTTGCACCCCTCCTTTTTCAAAATAGATCAACCCGACCTTTGAGTGGTCAACTGGTCCGCAATAAGAACCGCAAGCAGTTGACACGTGTTGGCTCCTTGACCTGGTAGGCGCGCCTACCAAGGTCCCAATCCTCCCCCGACATCCCTTCAGATCTGGCCTGAAACACCGCCACCCAGAATTGCAACACATTCCTGGGCGCAGCTGTCGGCGACCCAGGCCCCCAATGCGACCGTGGGTTTTTTCGGGCCCCGAGACGGCCGGGCCCCCGAACACATCCAGATCGCCATCGTAGCCACGGAAAGCAATTTCCTGGCACTGGACGCTGCCAAGGAGGAAGAAACCCAAGTGGTGAGTATTGGTTCATAGATGTTATAATTTAATAGTGGTTAATAATCACTTCTATTAACCATGATCTTCTCTTTCTGATGTTTCTCCTGTGTCTTAGTCTTGTCCTCTTGCCTTTTCCTTTCTCCTTCCAGCTCTTTCTTTCCCTAACTTCCCTTTCTTGTTTCGCCAACCTGCAGAAGTGGCGGTGGATGAACTGGGCTTCCCAAAAAAGACTGGAGGTAAAACTTAAACTCAATAACAGTTGATGGGATCATATGAGATAATCATGGGATAGTCATGGATGATGGGATAAGTATGGATAACCTTTGTATCCTATCCCCACTTTGGCTTCTTAACTTTGGCCTATGCTTGGGCATGCTATTGGCAGCATGGCCCCCGAAGACTTGCCAGACCGGTCCTTGAAGACCGTCGACACGGCCTGTGGGAGAATGGCCTCGGTTCACCACTGGAAAGCTGCCAGAAATGTCGATTATGCTGCTGCTTCCGATAGTTTGGTGCAATTCTAGTGGTTAACAGTGGTTAACAGTGCTAATCACTGCCATTTATAGCCTCAGCAGTTTGTTGACCTGTGAGTTTCACAGGCACTCAGAGGGTTTCATCCCAGAACCCTGGAGGGGGTGAGAACGGCCCCCAAGTTCAAGGTAAGACCCCCGGCCATGGCGAAGAAAATGTTTGAAACCGGCCAGTTCTCCTCCTGGAATGCGTGGAACAACTGTGAAAGGATGAAAGGGATTGGGCTTCACAAAGGGGATGGCGATGACCATCAAAGATTGCAGGTCTCTGAGGCGAAATAAATAGGTTGCAATAGTGAAAAGGTGAAACTGATACGATTTGTATTGCCCATGGCCACCATGTTCACAGGGTCAACATGCTTGGGCCCCTAGGCCAAAATATTGAGGATTTCGATGTTTTTTGAGATGCGCCATCAGCATATACTTCTGATTTCCCACCAATAATGGATGTCATCCATGTTTCCTATCAGTACAGTATAGGTCATTCCAAAGTAAAACTTGCGATTTCCAGTTTCAGCTGTCCTGGCTATCCCGGCACCGACACCTCCGAGCCCCAACTTTTCCACGAAATTTCACGGTACGGCGTCCTACGGCGTCCTACGGCCCTCACCAAACCGGGAAGGGCCACCTACAGCCTCACCGGCTACCTGGAGCTATCGGTGCTCGATAGTGAAGGCTTACCCCAAAGAGTGATGACATTTGAATTTCTTGCTACATTTGGTACACCTTGGTACCTGGTAAACAATGGTAAACAGCTGGGTGTTGCGGCGAACTCCTGGCTTAACTACTTGACAGCTTGGGCTCCGAGAGGTTTCAGGCCTCTTCGACATGGTCACCATCAGTAGGTCACCACCTGGGATCGCAGGTGAGGTCCCGTGGAGAGCGTTGACATCACAGTTCACTTGGTCACCTCTTGGGTCTATGGGGAACGAATTATAACGACCTAGTCATGGGGTGAAACTAAACCAACAAACATCAAGTTTTAGGGCCTCACCTTGCATGATTTACCATCAACCCTTATTAGGTTCTTAGCGCTTTCTTCAACCCTATTGCTAGAGAGGTACCTTTGCCACGGGCCGACGGGGTAGGAAGGGTAGGTCGTTTGAGAAGCACTGCTTCTAGTGATTAAAATTCAATGGCACCCCCTTGTTGGTTCAATCATTATTTCTTATCTTGTTTGCTTAAGGGGTCCCAAAAAAAAAAATATATATATATAGGGCCCCAAAAAATATAGTTATATATATATACACATATGACATATTCCCCGTAGATTCCCCAAATGGCGGATTTCCCATTGGGAAAATAAGCCAAATCATCTTCAGCAAATCCAGGTGATTGGTTCAATCCTCTTCGAAAATCTGCAGCAGCGAGGCTTTGCCCCTGACAAATGGCGACAGTCCACACTTGAATCTCCAATGTCCATGTCAAATCCAAATCCATTCATTCGAAACCCTGTGAAATCATGTGAAATCCAGTCATGCCAGTCATGTTCAATCCTAACAAAAAAAAATCCAGGCCCCAAAGTTCATTAAACATCATGAAACCAATATGAAACCCATCTCTTTTCCACCATTTCTCCCAGCATTTTGCCCCAGTCACCGCTCGGAGGCAGTCGCCGGAGTGGAGCGCCTCAATGGCCTTCAAATTGCCTGAGATCGCCGGGTTCTCGGGGGGAGAACCCCCATCTTTGCCACTGCTCATCGGAAAAATGATTTGGAAGCAACTGTCAATGGATTGGTTTAAGGGAAAATCTTAACCGGAAACCATGGTTTTTACCATCAAATATAGGGGTTTCCGGTTAAAATTTTCCCATCATCCAGTTCTATGAACTGAACATCATCAACATTTTCCGGCCGTTGCTTGTCACGAGGACAATCTGGCTGGTTGGCCCTGGCCTTGGATAACCATGGATAACCCCGTGGTGTGCATGACATCGTGCCCCAAAATGTCAGGCCTAGCGGAAAAATGTTTGGATCACCCCTAAAAAACGGAGCTTCCCCCAGCTTTTCAGACCAAATTTCCGTGAAAGATCACATGTTTTCATGGGTCAATACCTATAGATACCATTTTTAGGGGGATGAACATCCATAAATCCTAGCTACTCTGATGTGAACAGAAGGGGTACAAGGTTTTGACCCATCCCCACATGTTTTCATGAAAAAAGTTCGACCTGAAAAACCACCGGGTCCCATCCGCTGGCCTTCGACGCCTTGAAACCGATGGGTGATGTAGTGGTCCAACTTTAATCTGCCGGCCTCAAGGCGAAGGCGGAAACGAAGCGCCGACGTTTCCGTTGATGGAAGGAACAGTCATGACTTAATTGGCGTTTATATGGAAATTCAATAGGTAAGTGGGATTTAGATGGAATCTATATATATATATATAGCTGATTGGGATTTGCATGGGATTAAATATGATCTTACAAAAACAATTGGTATTTACATATTTAAAAATGGTGATAGAATGAGAAACTATATGGGATATACAAAATCAACTATGTGATGTTTCGGTAAACACCGACCAGTTCTTTTCGTGTTCACTATCCCTTCTGAGACACTTGTAGGTTCCTACTCGATCACATGTGGGTCTATATCTTCAGACCCCCAAAAAAGAATACCCTCTTGTAATTTACCAGCTTGCTATGGGAACATCACCTTTTTATAATAGGATAACCATCTAAAATGTGCAATTTCTACCTTAGCTATGTAGCAAACTACCATAGGGTCTCAAAAAAAGTGCTGGTGAGCACTGATGGCTCCAGGGAGAGGGATGGAAGGGGCGCCTTTCCTGGACTCTCCTTCTACACCCGATAGTTCGGTGTTTCGAAATCTCTACATCTATCATCAACCATAGTAAATCTTATCGTTAATATACTTAATTAGGTCATACTTTTTTGTAGACTACATAAAAGTATATGTAATATGTGTATATATATCTCTCTCTCTCTCTCTCGCTCTCCATCGCCCCCTCCGAGAGTTTCGAGTTCAGTCACTAAACATTTATATTATATGTATATGCATACATATATACGATTATGCACATACAGAAGTATACATAATTGTATATAACTATCTAGGTAAATTTTTAATACTTCACTCGTCTGAATTAAGGCTATCGGGATGATTTCCCTATACATTTACCATGATTTACCCGGAACTACATTATATTATATACACACAAATATACAAATTATATATAGATATATACATTTATTTATTTATTTATCTATTCATTTATCTATTTATTCACTTATTCATTTATCTATTTATTTATTCAATTATTTATATATATATATGTATATATATTTATTTATTTATTTATTTATATTATAATATATATATATATGTGATATTCAGTGTATAGCTACAATCCCACTTTTAAAAACATCCAGCTCCTTCCCACCTCATAGTCATCGATCAAGGGCGGCACCTCAGAGCGTCCTTTGAAGCCACCGAAGGCCTCGTGACGAGTCGGATTGGTGGCCCCTTCCTGCCAAAACGTTGGGAAAACCATGGGAAAACCATGGGAAAACCATGGGAAAACCATGGGAAAATGGTGAGAACTTACAGAAAAAGCTGGGAGAATTGTGATTTATTGGGATTTTTATGGGATATTTGATGATGATTTGAACGGAAAATGGATAGTCTACTCACTTGACAGTTCTCTCTGGAGGGTTGTTTCCAGGGAAACCCCGAAGCCAACATGTGCAATTTGGTTTTGGCATGTTTTCACCAGCGAAGCGAAGAAAAAGGGTCAAAGACGGTCAAAGCAACCAGAATGTGCGGGCTGCTATTGCCCATCTCCAGACATCATTTTTGCATATGTTTGCATTGCCAAGCTTAGACACTCCGCAAAAATAGCTGCTTGGTGTTTGATACTCTGGCAAAAAATTGCACGAGATTGAAGTGTTAAACTGCTCCAGTCACTTTACCCACCAGGTCAAGAGATGGTCTCAGGACCGGCCCCAAGATGATAAATTGAAAATGGAAACCAGCAGAAAATTGGAGACCCACTGTGGATGAGTTTTTGAATATGCGATCTCCAAAGTGTCCAGGTTGCGGGCCCTGAGGGAAACTGGAAAAAGTGGGGAAGATTGCTCTCCTCTTGGGCTGTTTGCCATTTATTTTCGTTGCAGTCATTACATTTCTCATTGCGGTCTCTCCATTGATTGGTTACAACCCCATTTTCGGTGGTTCGATTTTCCTCCGGTCAAACGTGGTGGTCAATATCCCATTTCTCTTGGTTAACACCCCATTCTTCCCTGGCTGAAGCACCATTACCTGGATTTGCTTAAAGGGTCCCGAAAAAACGGGAAAAAAAAACCAGTCATGGTGGATTCACCAACAATCACCTTTAAACAAACCCAGGAAAACTAACATAGCTATGGAATGTCACCATGTTTACGAACGGCAAATCCTAAAACTCAATGGACCATCTATACCATAGTTTAAGACAAACCCATCATCGACACCCCCCAAATCTTGACCCATGATTGTTGGTCAAATACCCCCAGAAAAAACAGGGGTTGGTAACTGTCCCATTTTGGGTATATTGGACATCACCTTATAGTAGCCATGGCATTGACCATATACCTAATGGTTGGGTGATGTTCAATGGGGACATTTAATGACCCATGAGGGAAAAAAAAAGTTATCCCCAATCCTATAGTTCGATGGTTCCCACTCTCCAGTTGGTGAAATCCCGTGAGTTCGAGGCTCGGTGCCGGTCCATTTTCGACCCGTCACCAGCTGGAACGGCCGGGTGCTAATCTCCTGGCGCCGATCGAAAAATTGATGGGTCGTGTTTCAGGTTTTTTTCCTGGAAAACGCTGATGTTGAGGCAGAAAAATGTTGTTTTTTGGTGATTTACTGGGATTTCATGGTGAAATTCGATGATTAGTAAATAAATTGCACTAAATGGTGGTTATATCATTGTTTTTTGATTTGTTTTGAATGGTTTTGTGAAAAATTACATGCTCAGTAAATGTTCGTAATAACCCGTCAATGATATTTATAGTATGGTTTTATAGCTGTAGAACTTCAAATGGAAAACAACAAAAATAATATGACAAAGAATGGCTGGTTGATACGTGGCCAATCTAGATGCCCTGCAAGAAAACTCAATGTCTAGCAGGTGAGCTTACTGTATACCCATCAAAATCTTGCAAATGATAGCTGAAAAAATGTGTATGTATATATATATATATGTCTGTGTGTATGTGTGTGTGTGTGTTTAGAGAAAAACTACGTAAACATACGTCAACTACCCTCCACCAATTGGTTTTTGAGGTCACTCCCGGATTCACAAAGCCCCAGGTTTTTTTTAAACTGGGAACGACCATAAATCCTAGCAAAGTCCTAAGGGATCCAACTGGATATGGATGGAGATGGATGGAGACGGTGGATCGAAAATGCCCAAAATCATCAAATCCCCCTCTTTGGTATTCACTGCAGTCACATTTACCCTCTGGTAAACAGCCACATAACTATGGAAAACTATCACCATGTTCTAGCTGGGTAAATCCACGATTTCGACTGGGCCATTTTCCATAGCTATTTTGACACAACCAGAGGGTACAGAAGTCTTCAATCCTTGCTACAAATTACCAGAGGGTATGGTACTGGAAATCCAGCCTTCGATGACTTTCCCACCTACCAAACTCCATGAACCCCGATGCTGCCACAGGGACTTCCCATGTTTCATGACCACATTGGGACTCTCAGTATCCATTACATCGCCCATTTTACCCCCCCTGTTTTCCCCATGATTTCCCATACCCCCCCTTGGCTTCACTAACATAGCTGTGGAAATCACAAGTTTTAATAGGTGTTCCATGTAGCTATGTTAGCTTACAGGGAGGTATCAGCCCACATAAATCCATCTACCCTTCTTGGTAATTTGTTACATGGCTATTGAAAATTGCAATTTATAGTGGATTTTCCCATTAAAAATTGTATTTTCCATAGTCATATTAGTTTACCAGAGGGTAAACATTCTCAACCGGCGGCTTTTTTCAGTGCCCAGCGGTCCTTCCCGGCGCCCGCCACGCCAATGACGCAGCTCTCGCCCCAGCCGCGGTGCGCGCACTCCAGGGCCGCGCGCATGACCTCCACATTCCCAGTGCCTCAGAGGTCGGTCATCCGGGTGACGACCGATTTCGATGGATTTTGATGACCCCAAAACGGTGGTTGTTGAATAAGGGGGATCATGAATAGTTTGTATATCCAATACATTCCAATGGGCTATCTAATGAGTCTCATCCAATTTGACCCACACCGAAGCCTGTCTCGTGGATTGGTTCAAGGGAATTGTCACGTCGAAACAGCCATGGTTTTTTTTCCATCAAATATTAGGGCATCCTGTAAAACAATGGGAAATAATCTTAAATGGTACACCCCCAATGATTTGATGCCGTTTGGGGGTTATTGATGCAGGGTTGACATGGGTTGACATTATCCCTTCAACCTTTTCTCTGAGTGATCCAGGGATTGCGCAAGTGATCGAGGATTGTGGCTCGGTAGCAAGGACACCCTCCACTGTCCTGAGAGTTTGTTTCAGCTACAGTATCACAATTCATAGCTTACACGGGTGGAATCCTATCTATATAAAATATGGTAAGATCTTTAAGATAAGCAGTTGAAGGGCTGGCTCGCTATGATTCATGGGAGTATGTATCGACAATCCCATGCTTTGACATGAAGACTACTGAAATTCTATCAGCGCTTGGGTTGTTTTCAATGGCTCTGGACAGTATAGCGTCCCATTTAATGGCTTCAAATTTTAAACATGTGTTTCGCTAAAAGATTTTACCAACCTTTAAAATCCGCGCTCCACCCCTAAAAATCCGCCAAGCGTCAATCAAAGGTGTAATCCACACCCCACTTGGTCATGCCCACGATCACCTGCCACATCACCCCATGATGTTTCCCCGCAAGCGGAGATTTCACCCCGTTCAAATGGCCCATCTATGGCGTCCGAATTGCCAAACGGATGGGCGGATTGGTGAGAAAATCCCATAGGAAACCATGGTCGTTACCAGGACTTTTAGGGGGTCCTGGAAGTAGGGGGCCCATGAACTTCCAATGTTCTCATCCAATTCGGTGAGATCATCACTTGAATCGTGGACTGACGTGGGACGGGGCAAGTTGATTTTGTACCATCCCCTTCCCCCATGACATCAACAACTCTGCAAAGGCTATGTATCTGTAGAGACGCTCGTAAATACTGGATGTTTTTGGGCTGGGGTGGCCAACGGATCGGCATGTCTGGTGTTCCTGCTCACAATCTCCCCTTTTACAAGGGGCTCACATCCCACCAAATGGATCCAAATGGCGCATGCCGAACAGGAAACCAGGCCGGCTCAGATATTTCAGTTTCAGAAAATATAAAATCCTGCTATTTCACCCTTTCGACATCAAGGATCCGATTGGCCTTTCCCACGAACCTACAGGCTTGTCACTTCATCTCATATTGTACCGCACAGCTGTCACCACCAGATTCTGGATAGCCCCATGCAACAATGGAGCCATTTTCCAGGATCGCAGCAAATGCACCCCCAGAGGCGTAAAGCTGCTGCACACTCTTTAGGTGATCTTGGACTGCAGAGCTGTAGCCACCAGATTCTGGATAGTCCCATGTAAAAACGGAGCCATTTTCCAGGATCGCAGCAAATGCACCACTTGCGGCCTGAAGCTGCTTCACGTTCTTCAGCTGATCTTGGACTGTAGAGCTGTGACCACCAGCTGGTGGATGGCCCCATGTAGCAACGGAGCCGTTTTCCAGCATCGCAGCAAATGCACTTCCTGAGGCGTGAATATACTGCACCCTCTTTAGCTGATCTTGCACGGCTGAGCTATAACCACCAAAACGTGTATCGCCCCAGGTAACAACAGAGCCGTGTTCCAAGATTGCAGCAAATGCTCGATCTGTTGCCCGAACTTGCTTGCACACTCCTCAGCTGATCTTGGACTGCAGAGCTGTCAGCTGTCACCACCAAATGGCCCCAAGTAACAACTCCATCACCCCCACAGTTTCAGTTCTCCCACATTCGCTGTGAGTTGGTCGTCATCTTCAAGCCCTGCAGCCTGGAGAGTTTGCATGGGATCACGCAGGATGCTTGCCTCTGCAGTGACAAGCCTTGAGAAACCATGTCCAAACGGCTTCTGGGCCAGAGTCTTAAGGTCCCCTACTTTGGAGGACTCTGAAATGGAAGCCCCACCTCCCCGCCTCGGCCCCTTTTTTTGATCCCCCAGGCCCCAGGATCCCCAGGATCCACCTGTTGGATGGGCTTGTCATAATCCTTGGGGTTCACGCAATCCTCGGGTCCGGCAGACAAGCGAAAATCCAGCAAGGTCGCAACATCCACAATCATCATCTCCCAAAATATGGTTAAATGATGCCCAAAATGCTTGGTTTTTCGTGGAAATCAATGATCAAAATGGATGACTTAGGGGTACGGGGTACCCCGCTTTTTGGGAAACCTCCATGTAGCTCATCTGAAATCCATTCAGGCGATCTTTGAAATGGGGCATGCCCTGTTTTGACCATGCTGAACCAGATTCTCTGATTCACACTGTCTGCCCATCCCGAGAATATGATAGTCAATTGGAATCAAAGATTTTCAGGTAGGAAGGGAAATCAAAAGTTAATATGAAACCACCAAATCTACATGGACGTGTCTGTAAAACAATTGTCATTTGCTTCCTGCTCCCCCCCCTTTATGGCCGAGTTCGAATAGGTAAGACATGATTTTCTCAAGCAGTCCACATGGCGCGTTGCCCTTCATTTCTGGTGCGCATATAGCTATAATCATAGGCTGGTTCTATCCCAACTTATAGGGGTGAAGTCACAGTTATCCCCTTGGTTCGTTCACCCCAACAATGCTTCATGGCTCCTCCATTATCATCCCATGGTCAAATCCCTTGGTCGAATCCTTCCGAGGCTCTGTAGCACCTAGCTCTTTGGCCATTTCGAATTTCTTGGGGTTCCTCGACTCGTGGTTCGTTTCGGTCTCTGATGATGTGATGGTTGAGACGTACTTGAGCCATCTGCCATGGGATTCGTCATAACAGATATGATATATATATATATATGATATATATATATATATATACATGTGTGTGTGTGCGCGCGTGCATGTATGTGTATATATATATATATTGTGGAGACAAATCCTTAGGTATCAATGGATTGGTGACCATCCCCGAATATGGCAGCGGCTACGTCTACGTCATCGATGTAATCCAACTTTTGACCATGGCCTTCTGAAATGAAAGAATTTCGATGCTATGCATCTTGGTATCCTATGAATCTTTCGGGACTCAACTGCCCGCCCAGTTCAGTGAACCCCCCATTCAGAATAGATGCTTAAGATTTGCCCATTTTGCCCTTCTCATGGGGGGTGAAAGCCCTATCATCGGAGGATGGTCTTGAATTTATGGTTGATGGCTACCTAGGCACATCACCATAGATTTCCTAACTTGGAGGTACTTTAATCTTCTTGCAAGGCTTGATATCTTTGGCGGAAAGTTCATATGCTGGTGTCTGAACCATATGGGGCCCATGTGTTCTTTTTTTTAGAAGATTCGAAGTGCTAGAAGGCCCTCACTTTCAATATGCTACGTGCGGTCAACTTGACTTCCTCTAATTTTTGGCTCATGGGCGTGGCAGCAAAAAAAAAAATCGGAAGCCCCCCAGAAGACGATTCGCGGAAATGATCATCATTTGTTGTAGGCTTTTCATCAGTCTGGGCCCATCTTTAACCCTAAAATCTCTCGGATTTCTGGCAGAAAGGGAAGGACCCCCCAAGCGCAAGTTGCCAACAGGCTGCATGTCAATCGCAAAGATGCGAGCGGCACCTCGCATTTTGGCACCTAGCATATTGCCGCGCGGCAGCGTGAGCCGCGCAAAGTTCTTGGAGAAAAAAAAACGATGTGTTGCCCCAGTGCGTCAGCTGAGTTAGTTGTTAATTTCTGTAATCCCATCCCCCGAGATTAAACACATTCAACGCCCCAAAAAACGGTCCCAAATATCTGTGAATCCCCTATTTCACCATGGTTTCTGGGAGATGTTTTAATATAAAGGGGGATTTGGATGAGATAAATCTCGAACTAGTTGATGGCATTTACCAACACACAAATCACTGGGGCACCACCAGATGTAAGAAGTTCACCGAAGTTCACCCGCCAGAACGGTTGAATCTCGGTATGTGAGATTAACCAACCATAATGTGGATATCATGGGGCATAGGGATGTTCCACAAATACCCTCCTATGGATAGGGGATGGTAGGGGCTTTCACCCCCTCTTATTGGGTGTTACAGCTCCATGGTCTCATGTCAACCCTGGTAAAATGAAAAACTTTGAAAAACATATATAGCCATTGATTCCCTAGGCCCTAGGCAGTGGATTTTCCATTAGATCAAATGCCAATCATCTTGGGCAAATCCAGACGTCTTCAGCTATACATCCCATTAAAATCTATCAAAATCCCCATATTTTTCTAGGTGAAGATGGTGAAATCACCATTTTCCCATGGTTTTCCCATGGTTTTCCCATGGTTTCCATGGCTGTTCCACCGATTTTGGCGCCTTGGATCACCGAGAGCCCCACGGCGCCCAGTCCGAAGACGGCCACCGAGCTGCCGCCCTCCACGTTCAGCGTGTTCCAGGCAGCGCCCAGACCGGTCCTTTTTTCGACACGACCGCAGAAAACCGAAAAGACGGGGACCTTTCGGGAAAACGAAGACCTTACCCTCTGGCAAACTGTCACATAGCTATGGAAAATCACCATTCTTCATGGGAAAATTCACTATAAATGGTGATTTTCTATAGCTATGTTAAATTACCAGAGGGTAGGAATTCCATGGAGGTTGTGGGATTTCTTTGGATTATTTGGTGACTGTGTTTTTGTTGCTTTGGTGACTGTGTTGCGCTGTTTTTGGGGAAAATGCCCAGGTTTGCTGGCAAATTGTGGTTGGTGACATGCCGTTTACTCTTACAGTAAGCCCCCTTACGAGTCCATATGTTTGATCATTGAAGGCTTGAATCATGTTGAGTCCATATTTTGTTGCTGAAGAAAATCCCCTGTCAAGCCATGCAGATTCTCATATGGGAGTTGAAAGCAAAACAGAGAGGCTTTTGGGACTCGCTTCAGTGGACAATGTGACAATCGCGGTTGTAGTCTTTAGATCACTGCAATTGAAACAGGATCTATCATGTGGTTGGGAAAGTTAATGTTTAGCTCCTTGACTTTGTATTTAATAGGGAAACTCCTACCACCAGATAGGGAGAGACAGAACGGAACTATGTCAAGAGGAGGATCAAGGAAACATGATTTGAGAAGACCCATATACACAGATACACACATATACATCATACATTACATTCCATTCCATTGCATTCCATTGCATTGCATTACATTGCATTACATTACATTGCATTCCATTGCATTGCATTACATTGCATTACATTGCATTCCATTGCATTGCATTACATTGCATTACATTGCATTGCATTACATTGCATTACATTGCATTGCATTACATTGCAATCATTGCATTACATTGCATTGCATTACATTGCATTACATTGCATTGCATTACATTGCATTACATTGCATTACATTGCACTGCAGTACATTACATTACATACATACACATATATATATATATGATATTATAAATACATATGTGTATATATGTAATTATTATAATTGTATATAATTATATATATGTATACATATATATATATATATGCGTGTGTGTGTGTGCGCGCACAAGGCTCCACGAAAAAAATGAACGATCGCCAAAAACTATATAAGCACCAAAAATAGCGCTGAGGTGATGTCACCAGCAATTGTCGGGCGTGCGCTAAGCATTCCTCCGAAATTGCCATGAAGAAAACCCCATCCCCCCCAGACAGTACAGGCCCCGGTAAATAAAAGAAGGTTCATGACTAAAGAGCAAGGACAGGGATTGTAAGCAGCACCGGAAATCAAACATGGTTTGATTGAAAATCCCCCATTCGAGATGATATTCTCATTAAAACCTCCATTGTGTGCGGAGATTTCCTAGCCATGCTTGATTTCCGAAGGGTAACCCATTTCAATCCTTTTATCCCATGATATCCTATCCCATACCACCATTTTTGATGCTTCCATCCCCATTTTTTGATGGCTCAGCCAGCAGCCAGCCCGGGCGCCCAGTGCGTTGTTGGGTTCCCCGGGTGGAATGTGATTCGCCAAGGGGCGAAACACCGCAGCCCAACAGCGAACAAACCTGGGACCAGTGGAGCGACTCTGGTAGGTCCATTGCAAAAAAAGGCCGGAGATGAAAGTTAGAATCGAAACTAGCTTGGGGAAAAAGCTAGGTGGGCCATGTGGTAGACCTGATGAACAATGAACCTGCATGAACCTGCCATATGTAATGTGGTAAACCTGGTTTTAAAACTCTTTCAGGCACATCCCCATTTTTTCGAGTTCAATGGACGGGTATTGACCATCCAAAATTGGAACGCAGATTTCGGGGATGGTCATGGTGATTTCCCGCAGAATTCCCCCTAAGAATCCCAACATTAGACACTCGAAATCATTAAATCATGGTTTAGTATGGTTTAGTAACTACCCTCTGGTAAACTAACATAGCTATGGAAAATCACCATCTATAGTATAGGTAAACCAACTATAAATCACCCATTTTCCATAGCTATGTTAAATTACCAGAGGGTAGTAACTCAGTAGGGGATTTACACATATTTGGGACCAAAAAAAAGGGCGATGTTGACAAATTTGCAGGGGCAGTGGTGTATTTTCACCCGCGATTTCTGGGGGGCCAAGCGGAAAAGCTGCAGAAAACCTCCATGACTTTTGTAGGCAAAAGCCAGATCCAATGTATGAAACATCCCATGATTAACAGTGAATCCCCCTTTCCTATCATGTGATTGGTAAATTCTTTAGTAGTTCCTTGGCCACATGGATCCAAGCAGCTCCTTCTCCAAATCCGACCAGAAAACTGTGTTTTTTTTTGGATATCAGTTTCTCAAGCTGTTGATATGGAGGTTGTTTCCTAAATAGGGGTACCCCCAAACCATCCAACATTAGACCATTTTCGTATTGAAACCCAGGGTTTTGGGGATCCCCTAATTTAAGAAACCTCCATATATCTGTGTGTGTGAGTTCCCTTTGATGGTCAAGAATTCTATGAATCGAGATTCCGTCCGGTCATGAAGCGTGGCTTTGGAAATAGTTCCATGATTTTCCCAGCAAACTAAACCTCCATTTACCCTCTGGTAAATTAACATAGACCCTGAACATGAGATGGTTGTAGTGGAAACTAGTCCAACCATGTCCGTTCCCAACATCTGGCAGGGTCGAACTGTTAATTTACTGGAGGATATTTACCCTCTGGTAATTTGTTACATAGCTATGGTTTAAATCACCATGCTATTCATGGGAAAATCCACTATTTCGACATGGTCATGGCTTCAATAGCTATTTTGACATAACCAGAGGGTACCCTCTGCGGCATCTTCCAGCCAACCCTCATTCAATTTGACACCAGAAAAATCCCCCAAAATCCGGCGAAGCCTCGGATCTCCGGAACGGCCAAGGAACGTCCAAGGGTGCCGTGTCCGAGACCTGGGCATCAAATGTCACAGGGTTTTAATGTTGATTTCGTGGGATTTCATGGTGAAATAACGGATAATAACGGGATTTCATGGGATTTAACTCCAGTACGAAAATCAAACTTCAACAGAAACCCTCCATAAAACCCACAGTTCTACCACCTAGTGCCTGGCCCGCGCCGGGGCGGAAGTTTCGAAAAACTGGTTTTAAGAAATCATTAGCCTACAGGAAAGTTTTTGAAATGCAAAAGCAATGAAGTGTTGAAGCTGTGAGGTGCATAAACGAATGAGCAAATAGTGGGCGAGATGCCACTCGTGCACTGTTTGTCGGCAACCCGAGGAGGAAAAAAAACCAGGGGTTCACGCCCGAGCGTGTTTTCACCCGTTTTTCTTCACACGCTTCCGAACTCACTTCCCAACTACTTGATGATGGGGTTTGAGATGATGATGTGACATGATCGTGGGGTTGGCATATAGTGATGCGGTTGACATGATGGTGTGAATGCTGTCCGTAACTCGGAACTTTTGCAACTAAGTTTCCTTTGATTAGGTACGTCATCTACAAATGATAAATGGTCCATTTTCCATAGCTGCGTTGGTTTACTGCTCGGCATACATGGGGACACATGTCATGTGAATTTTCCTTCGTTTTTTTCTCCATCAACTCCAATTATATACAGTAACGCCAATGGTGATGGGAAAATCATTATCCTTATGGGGTTCCATTGGGAAGAACATCTATGACGGATTTAGCCCCCAAAAGGTTGGATTTAGCCAGCCCCTAAAAAAGATCTTGGTTTGTGCAGACATGCGGGCGTCACACCCAAAAAGAAATCATGAGATCAGGCATGATAAGGCCTTCAAGTCTTCTGTTGTTTGTCGAGCCAATGCCCCACGACTCGGCATCTTGTTACCCATGTTACCTGTGACACACAATCGACTTCATAAAGAGAAGAGGAACCCTGAAATCCCCTGGTACCTTGGCACAAGAGATGTCTGCCACCACGGTATACTCTGAAAAAGTGGAGCATCCCATGAAGTGCCTCGGAGATCGATCTCATCAATGGGAAATTCCGGTTTTTCATGGGAAAAAAACCACTCGAAATGGAGGTTGCTTATGGGAAAATCATAGGAAAGTCATGGGAAAATCCATCAGAAATGGTGATTTAACAGGATTAAGTTGGGGTGGCTTGATGGAATGTTCATCAAATATTCATAGAAAGTTGGTGATGACCCCCTTGGGTAATGACTAGCAGCTTGCGAAATTGAAAATCACGATTTTTTGTAGATAGGGTCTTGGTAAGACTTATTGGTAATGATAACCCATAAACGATGGTAAAAAGCGGGGGACTGGAAAACATAGTTGGGACCATACAACCGGGGTGTTTAATATCATATGAGGGGGTTGGGATTCGCAATGACAATAGGAATAGTAAAAACAATGCCAATAATACATGTCGTATCATAAAAGTAGTAAAAAGAATAATAACAATAGTAACAATGATAATCATCATCATCCTCCTCCTCCTCCTCCTCATCATCATCATCATCATCACCATCGCCATCGCCATCGCCATCGCCATCGCCATCGCCATCATCATCATCATCATCATCATCATCATCACCGTCACCGTCACCGTCACCGTCACCGTCACCGTCACCGTCATCGTCATCGTCATCGTCA
>Ga0126342_10006794_pt1 | contig 20355 bp, 26 predicted proteins | sample Cyp1metagenome_FD_92528 | JGI IMG/M metagenome (GOLD analysis project Ga0126342, IMG submission 92528) | Coral microbial communities from Lord Howe Island, Old Settlement Bay, Australia - Cyphastrea 1 metagenome | ecosystem: Host-associated > Invertebrates > Cnidaria > Coral ...
AGAAGATGTGAAGATGAGAAGATGTGAAGATGAGAAGATGTGAAGATGAGAAGATGTTTTACAGACCCCCACTATTGGAAGAACCCTGCGCTCAGACGCTCTCGGGAATAAAAAATAGTTCTGGGTTTGCCTTAAACAAATGGAAAACGTGTGGACATTTGGCATGTCCCTAAATCAATTGGTTGATGATGGCTGGTGATCACGTTCGAATTTAATGGCAATTTGAAGGTGTTGACTTGTCATGGCCCGGACGCAGGCAGTCGAGCAGCCGCAGCCCACGCAGGCGACGGGGGCCATTCCACCGCCTCACGTGATCCCTGGCTCTACGGCTGGTCTTGGACCTGCTTGTGAGAAATACCTTCAGGCAGGGATTTGGATTTGGATGGGGCTTCCAGTGCGTGCCAAAGACATGCCTGAGATGCATCATGTGACTAGCAACAATGATGCGGTGGAGGTTTATTTTTATGTTTGCTTGTTGGAGCGTAGCGGCTGCGAGAAAGAGCAAGCAGTAAACTCAGCATGTGGGTCACCTTTTGATGTTTGGAAAATCCAGCAATACATATAGGATCATATAAGCATACATAAGCCACCATTTAATTGTATGATCGATTATTGGGCTTACCATGGCACCGACAAAAGATCCCCCAAAACAATGCTTTAATTAGTAAGGTTTAGCCGATATAGACATAGACATGCTAGGATCCCCCAAGAAAAGCATTGGATTTACCAAACCATTGGGTTTATCGCATGGGTTTGTCTGAACATAGGACCACAATACCATTGTTCATTATCATGTTTCTCCATCAAAACTACAATTTTATTGGCATCACCCGTTTTCAAATACACCCCAATATCATATTGATAGCTAAGTAATATATATATGATATTATAATATATCCTATTCTATCCATATTATGGGTTGTTTCGTAGGGTAAGTCACCAACTTCCCCCTTCAACCATTGAGTTGGTCACATTGACCCAAATCGTCTTTGTTGCTTCCTATATCACCATTACCGTACCGATATTGTATCCTCACTATACCAGCATGATATCTCCAGCACATCCCCACAAGGTGGCGCTCCCAAGTTCCAAATTGATTTTCAACAGCAATATATAGACATATCTACCATAAACCATCTCATTCTGTCATAATGTTTCGAGGCACCAAAATCCATTACTCACTAGTGAAATCTCTATTTTTGATGCCGTTTAGCCTACAATAACCACATTAAACCACCATTTTTGATGATGAAATCACCATTTCCATTGGCTTTTCGTGGGGCACGGCCGATTTTCCGCCAGGCCAAGGGCTTGACCTCCCCGGAGGACTTGGCCGCGCGCCTGCAGCGCTGCACCGTGGCACCAGGGGGGCCCGGGGGGCTGGAACGCTACGCGCCCAAGCCGGAGCCCGACATCCCGGGAGCCACCGATTCTTGGAACTGTGAACATCTGTGAACATCTGTGAACTGGGATGATTTTATTTCGATGTATTTCGTGGGCGATGATATTTTTTCATGCACCATGGTGCTTTTTTTCACGTGTTGAGATCTCCTGGTTTTGCACACGGAGAACAGCCAATTTTTGCGGGAAGTTAGCTTTCCAGATCCCAGAGCCAAGGATACGACAGACTTGCAGTGCCAGTTGCTTGGCTAGTCGCTGAGGGCTACTTGTGTTTTTTTTCCTCTCCTTTCTGGTTAACCAAATTATATTCGAAGTGCACACAGGTTGATGTGTATGTATATGAAATGCATGTGCAGTGTCGCATAGAGATGTCTTGATTTTTTGGGCGTATGCATACACACTCACGCACATTTGTATTTTTTTCATGCAGAATCTTCAGCAGCTTCCGAGGTACAATTCACCCTTCGGTCAGAACTCCATGTGTTGCGGATGGAGGCCGCACTTCAACTGGGTGGTGGGCACCTGTGAGAGAAACTCTAAGATTCCCAACGCCACCTTCTGTGACGGCGTGCCTAGTTGTGCCCGTGAGCCACAGATCAACTACGCTGCTGTGCCTTGGAGAAGTTTGGGACGCTGGACGCCCCCACAGGGTCAGGATGACTGTCTTTAGCTGGCCGTTGATGTTGCGGGTTGGTGTGTGGGATATGTGGGAAGCTTCAAATCTCAAACACATTGAAACATTGAGAACATTTGGAAGCTTAGGTGCCCTCAAAATCATTGAACACTTTTGCACTCGTATAAGGAACATATTTCCTGGTAGTTATCCTTTGCCCGTTTGGCGAGGATGGCGGTTTGGGTACCGGGTGTGATAGCCTGTTCTGACCTCAGGCATATCAGTACAATGGCACTCACTTCATCATGCAGGATGCTTCGACAGCCGGCGACATTTCTTCCAGCGGAGTTGCGGGATCTTTCAAAGACAAAACTGGCTGGGAGTCGGTGAAGAGCAACTTCAAGTGGGACACTACGTCTGAGGTTTTATCGACTGTTTCAATTCTTTTCACACACACACATATACGTATATATGTATATATATATATATATGTATATATATATAATTTTTCATTACTTTTCAATGGCACATGTCCCCACAGACTCATTCCAATGGTTTCAGTGGTCACAGCATCGGATTTCTGCCAGGAAGGTGGCGAAGGCGATTGGCCCACCAAGTACGCCCCTTGGGGCGGGGTTGAAGGTCCACGTGGCCTCACTCCACCTGCGGCACTTTGGGTGCTCAGCGTGGACAGTGACTCTACTCCAATGGTTTCACTATGTTTCACTTTTTCTTGAAAAAAACGATCATTTGATGTCATCAAACATGGCAGGCCGGGAACCCCCCTAGAAATGTAGGTTTATAGCTGGGAAACTAATCTATAAAGTGCGGATTTTCCATTGCCACGTTTGATTACCAGAGGGTAGTAATTAGTATTTTTCATCCAGCTAAATGGGATGATGAGACCCAGGCAAGTTATATTTTGGGATGTTTTCTTTTGTTGCTCTGAGTTTTCCGCTCCCAACAAAGGGATGATCCTGAGTCAATAAACGCACTTGTGCAACCCTCTGTGGAAAGAGTTGCAAAAGGGCTTGGCTTGTGCATGGGCCGTCTCAAGAATTGGAGAAATGCATTAACATCCATAAGGTATGCTGCATGCGCATTCTCAATTTCCTACATTTTTTGTCTTTGACGTCGGGTTGGGAGCACCAGCCAGGTTTCTACTACGGCACCTTATACATGTTGTCGCAACTGACGTTGAATGCCCAGGGCCACAAGGAGCACAACAACTGCTGGGAGTGGGAGTTTGATGCCATCGAGGGTTTGCTGGGCACCGTGCCCAAAGGCAGCGCCTTGCCCGGCAACCTGAACCAGTTGTATGTCACAGCCACTGCACAGGTCACTGGCTGCATGCCGATGCCTGGCACCGCCCAGCAGGGCAATGGAAGAGGACACAACTTCACGGAACCCAAGAGCTTTGAACGCTTTTGCCACCAGAATCCCAGTGCGGTGGGGTGCAAGCCTTGGACCGCAGAGGGGGCCAAGATTTGGCATGGCGGAGGTCATCAGGGGACGGATCGTTTTGAGAACTTGGAGAATACGCCCTATGTCTTCGCAGTGGCCTGATCCTTAGTTGGCAACTGACAGAAGCTGGCTGATCAAGGGCATGCTTGCGGCATTTACATGCTTTGTGGCACAACCTGGCTGTGTACAATGGTTTGTCATATTGAAACGGAGGTCATTTTGGATTTTCTTAATCATGGGACATACCAACAAGTTTGTGACTTCATGGCACATGGGTTTGCCACAGGTGCTGGACCGCAACGGCTTTTGGGTCTATCGCTGGCGGCCGGACGAGACTGGTGCCACGGGTTGGCCCGGCATCTCTCAGACTTCCGCGGCACGGGTGTTGCCCAGCCAGCCTCGGAGGATTTTGGATCCTCGTGGCCTCAAGACCGATATGTCTGGTGACACACCTGAAGCGGTGATCTTGATCCCCAGCCTGCTTCCAGAAGCAGCTTGCACACGGTCATCTCCAGAAAGAGCGGATTTCCGCTGGGGTGCCAGTGCCTTAGGATCCATGGGTTATGAGATGAAGGATTACAAGCCAGGTGAGAAGCTTCAGGGCGCTCAGAATTGGTGGGCACATTTTGTTGACACTCATCAGTTGCAGGACTGGCTGGTGGCTTTAGGTTGTTTCGCTTTTTCATGCCTAAAATTTGACGATGACCACAATTTACTTCCATTTTCTGGACTGGGGTGAAACTCATGAAACTCTCAGTCGCAGGATTATCCTCTTTCAATTGCTGGTGTTCCTGCCGATGCCGAGAAAGCCCTATACTCCTGCAACAAGCGGGAAGGTTTCGGCCGCCAATGCAGTTGCAAGTACGGTGGTGGTTCGCGACGGCTGGGCTTTTTGGAGGCCTTGGAAGCAGGGCCGCACTTTGATGTAGCAATGATGCTGCGAAAGATGCTGCGTTGAAGGTCTGGATTCCCGGATTGTGATTTTGAGAGGCCCCTGAGCCGATAGTAATTTGTGCATGTAGTGCGTTTTAGTTTTTTTCAGCAATCTGGACATTGGTCATGATTTGTTGAGTCTGGGGCTTGTACAGTGGGAACTGGTGGAACCGAAGCTTTTGGGGCTGCTCGCTATAGCCTCACCTTGACGGAGAATATGTTGCAAGGGTGAGGAGCATGCCCACGCACCAGAAAGGAGACACTTGAAGTGTCTTGCTCCCGATGTTATCCACAAAACCTCTTTCAACGTCCAATGACTGAGCTCCATCGAATTGTCTGAAGAAAAACAAGCTTTTTGCTGCACTGCTCGGCCTAGTTTACGCATATGAAGTATCACAAATGAGATCATGATGCAGAAAAGTACCTCAAACTGGGGTTGAATGCCAGTTCAAGGGGGTCCTAAACCTAATCATAGCTGGTAGGTGCGCATCATTTCTCTTGCCCTTAAGTCCACTCTTTCTGCGAAACTCGAGTCCATGGATGTCTTGGTCTGCAAATAGGGTATCCGCAATTTCCACGTAAAACAAATGAATGTTAATGGTAATTTTCTGGGATATCGCATGTCCTAACCGACTCTGACAATTCTCAACTTTCAATTCGCCATTTCCCATGATTTCCCAAGATTTCCCAAGAGCCTGCAGGCCGAAGCTGTGTCTGGAACGTATTCACCACAAGGTCAAGGGGGATGCCTTGCAGCTTTGGCCCAGGAGCAGGTCTGGGCCCCAGTTGAAACCCCATTGAGAAATCCACCGGGTGGTGAATGGTTGAGCCGGTTGACAATCGATTCACAAAGGTTTTCTAAATGTGGCTCTGTTATTTTGTGGTCAGAGACCATTTTTCTATTTCCCATAACTGCATGACCCTTCATTTTCAAATAGAAAAACAGGGGTGCCTAGGTACCGGGGTGAACCCGTACCGGGATATTTATCATCCTTTGGAATCAGAAAAATTGTTCTATATTGTTCTTATATATCCCTTACAACTTACAAGCGGGCTATATTGGGCTTTCACCCTCCTAGAACCTGTTGGATCCTCCCAGTACGGCTACCAGCCTGGGATGCGTCCGAAGTTCCTGTTGATTATCGCTACTGATGTGTGCAAGCAGGCTGAGCTCTCTCGCGAACTTTTCCTCAGCCTTTCGGTCTTCGTCCCCACTTTCGTGGGATTTGAACTGAAAAAAGCGGCTGGTGTTAAACAGCTGATGAAAGTCAAACCGTGGTGTCAAATCAAAAGTGCAAATGCAGGCTGGATATATTGAGATCTATTGGAGAGGATCAACGCTCCACAGCTCAAACTGCCATTCTGTTCAAGGTTCCTAAAGCATGCGGTGCACAGCCTCAACTCTCGACCACCATACATCCTAGGGCATCGTGGATCCGTGTTAGCGATGCTATGCCTCCCAACCCAGACATCCAAACGCTTACCCCCGGTGGTGGCCTTCCACATCCATGTCGTGCTACATAACGACACAAAGGGCACCATCGAGATTCCCGTCTGGGACCAGCCTGAACAGCTTGCAGATATCCGCACGTGGGAAAGGAGTGGTACACCGATCCTTTTTTTGTGGTGCAAATGTTGAACATCAAAGTGAGCTGATCATCTTCTTCTGGTAGCTGAGAATAGGCCGCTGGGTCTCGGCGAATGTTTCGCCACATCTCCTCTTCTTCTCTTGCATTTTTTTCCAACGCAGTCATGATGCGTGCTTCTGTGATTTCTCCTTGTCCTCCGGGCGCACTTTCACTGAGCGTCATCATTCCCACTCGAACGGATGGACAAGGCAAGCTTTGAACCTATATCAGTGATAGGAGGTGTCCTAGGTGCGACAATCTTGCCCATGAAGAGTGGATACCCCTACAGCAGTTGTAGCTGTGTTTGCAACTTCTTTTTTGAGGGGGTTAGATGGATCAGACTTGTGCCCTTCAGGTGGATAGTATTGACACAACATGACATGGATTGAAGTCTAGAAGGCACATTTTCCAAGAAACCATTGTTTTTGTAACCAAATACAATACAAAGGTCTCCTGCAATCTTGTTCCTGTTCAAAAAGGTTCCCAAGGACTCAATTTGTGATCCATACCGTACCTGCACCTGGTAGTGCCTGGTAGTCAGCTGAGGCCAGCTCGGGCTGGCGTTGTCCTGGCTGCCGTTTAGTGTACGGTGACCAGGCCAGCTGATTCGGTCTTGCAAGATGTGTTTTATTTTTTTTTGGTTGTATTTCAAGAATTAAGAACAAATAGCAAACAATTCGTTAGCTCTCTATTGGATATGCACATTTTTGATCCTTTTTGAGGTTCCGTGCTGCAATTCAAGGGTTGAACCATTCAAACGTTTTTCATTAAACTGCTTGTGGTTTCTTGCGAGCCGCCCTGGCAGGTCATTGAGTGTTCCATCTGTGAGAAAGCTCGGCCTGGCTATGAAGAAGAAGTGGCCGCGGCCAAAGCCCAGAAGGGCCAAGCCACGTTCGCAGCCCCAGAGGCAGCCTGCAAAAAGCAGGGGAGGATTGACCACTTGACCGAAACCATAAGTGTCGCAGACCTTGGAAGGTTTTTAAAGAACATCACCCTGCATGGATTCATGGATGTTGATGATCACTTCAATCTTTGGATCATGGACCGATGGCTTCAGCCGAGGCAGAACGCCATGGCAGCGTTTCTTGGTACTGGTGCTGCCTCAGCTGCTCCGTCGGTAGCCCAAGTGCTAGTGGGGTGGTGAATGGCCAGGAAAAGGGGGGGAGCGAATGAGCCTTGTTAAACTTCCCCAGATGCAGGTTTCTTTGACTTTCTCTTTAGAAGTGTGAGAAGTATGAAAACGGCAACTCTCATTTGCGCAAACCTTGATGTCCCGGAATTGATCCGAGCCTCTCCGCTCTTCACATCGTACCCAAAGCCTTGGGCAACAAGATCTCCAGCTTTTGACTTGACTCGACCTGCCCTTGACTTGAACTACTGGTAACTACTGTACCAAATGCCGGTGCATTGTGAAAGGACCAGCCCAACAAAGTTCCATCCTCAGCTGCTTTTGTGGCTGATTCTTTTATTTGGCAGGGCCAACCTGGATGACTCTTGATGTTGAAGGGCCAAGATGGTTCAAGAAGAGCCTGGAAAAACAGGCAAACTGCTCCTTTTCTTCCCTTTTGGATTCAGCTTAGTTTGTTTGCCGAAGGCCTGCCACCACAAGTATCGCCTTTGGGCGCCTTGATTGCATCTTCCAACCCGCATGTAGATATCAACTTGCTCAACTTGTAGCATTGCGTCCAGCGTTTTAGTTCTGTTCTGTTTGGGTTTTGGGTTTTGGTTCACTCAGCTAGCCGACTTAGGTGTGGGGCATCAAGTTCTGCGAGTTCGACGGCAACTTCGCTGTTGAAAGAGTTCTGGTAAAATGGGCAGTAATGTAGTTTTCTTATTTGCTTCTTCATCTATTTGTTGAGTGAATTTCTTTCTCCAGTCTCTTCCTAAGGGCATGGTGTTTGGCGCATGGAGCCCAGTTTTCTTCGCCTGCTTCGGTCTGGCAGCTGAAGTCAACTCGGTCGAGGTAGCTCCTGCCAGTGGCTCATCGGGGCTTGGGACTGGCTCCATCTTTGGCTCTGGAGGTGCCGTAGTGGCAGCGGTGGCTGTTGCTGATGGCCAGTTTTTTTCTTGGGGCCGTGCCTTGCATGCTGGCAGGCAGTGCTCCTTCGCAGTCCTCAATCTTTGGAGCAGGTGCCGTTTCGTGACTGACATACCATCACATGAGCGGTGAGACATTCCGGCCTTATGGAGCCTGAGATGGGTGTCGTATGTGCCAAATGGGATCATGGAGTCATGGAGTCATGGAGTCATGGAGTCATGGAGTCATATAAAAAACGGGGGGTGCAAATTAATGAGACCCATGAGATTCGAAACGCCTAAAGGCCCTACGAGTGGATGACCATTTGGGTGACCTGGAATTCCGCCATGGATCAAGCTGCGTCCCGGGGCGCCGGGCTTCGCAATGGCTGAGCCGGCGCCAGTGGAGAACGAGGAGGAGGAATCGGATGAAGGTGCCAAGGGACCATTGGCTTGCCTTTCTAGTGGATTGTTTTTTTTCCCTGTTGGGGCCTCAGAAAATGTCGACTTGGCTGAAAACTTGCCGCAGCATTCTTCCATATTCTTGCAATCATCTCCTGTCGCAGGTGTGCAGGAGCACTTGAAGGATGCGGTGGCAGGAACGCTGAAGTTGAAGCGCCTGCTGAGCGAAGGCGAGGACTTTTTGAAAAAGGTGGGGAGTTCCATCAAGCGCCGCAGAACGGTGGAGCGCTGTGGTCCGGCCGAGCAGGCCAAAGCTGCTTGGTTAAGCTGGAAGCATCTGTCATATGGAGGTGTTTTGGGTGGGCTTTCATAATCAAGAGGAGGGGTTTAAGCTGCAAACATGGGGATGTGTATTTTTGACATGTTGCTGGGGTGTGGATGGGGTGAACACGGAAAGGGTGATTATAGTTGTAATGTGGATGTTGCACATTGGCCTTCCGTGTAAGGTCACACATCTCCTCACCAAATGGGGGGCCTTGGATGATGTGCTCCTGCGGTACCACAGCAGCACCAAGAGGGCACAAAGCGGCGGAGGGCGGACAATAAATATGACCTTCCCTGGGTCGAAGTCAACAGAATGGGTGCATCATGGGAACACAGAAGAACCAACAGATCAACAATGGGGCCTGATGGGCCTGATGGGGATCTACACTGTACAATCTACACTTGAGGGAGTCCTCTGAGTTTAGGTGCCTTGCTTGAGTCTTGTTTGACACAGCCTCCCCATGGCGAACATCGCATTTGTCGGTGTCCCGATGCTGATGTTGCCCCGAGGCATGTTTTGGAGGGATTGACGATCGAGGAGCTTGAGACCCTCAACGCTTCGGGTTACCTGCCTGACAAGTTCAATGCCTGGAAATCTTGCGCGGCCCCTTGGTGAAGATTGGATTGAGCGTTCCAGCTGCTGGACCAAACAGAGTTACAGTAAAGAGCAACCAAGTACTGTATGCGAATGGCTTTAAGCTTAGGAACCTAGGAGGTCTGTCTTTGCGTGACGTCCCCCAAGCAAACTTTGCAACGGACCATTTCCATGTTTACATATTTTTAGTCTAGTTTGCTAATGTTTATCATGGTGTTTGCCAATGTTTACTAATATTTCATGCTGTAAACCTGTCATAGTCTTTTGCACCACTAATTTCTTGTAAACTCGGGATGGGTTAATCCATCTCGCAGACGATGGTAGATTCCAAATATCATTGACATAATGCATCACTCAGTACTTATTGATCTTATTCTTCATTTATTGATCAATTTTATATAATTTTATCAGATGATAGGGTCTAGGGGAATTTCAATTGCCAGATTGGATTCCCGGGCCGGGCTCTTTGCCAGGACCTTACTGCCATGCACATTGCGGGCATGCGCGAGCGAAATACCGCTGGAGGTGGAGCTTTAGATGCGATCGCGGCCTTCAGGCCGCTGGAATCCGGTGGACTTCGTGCAATTTCCGGGGTTTGGAGAAAGACAAGACCCAGCTTGCCACGGATGAAACTGTTTTGTACAAGTTCAACATATTTCAACATATTTTTTCTGCATATAGTATATATATATATAAGTACGCAATTTCGACTCATACCGTATTTTCAAGGGGGTGGACGTGGGCATTCCAAGTCCAATTCAATGGTTCAGTCTGGTTTGAAGATGTACAACCTTACCGGATTTGGTTTGATGCAGCAGACGTTTTCACGCTTTCCTCGAGGTTCAACTGGAAGCTGGATGGCACCACCGATCCCATCCTCCGAAAGCTCTGTCATAAGGATTTGCGTTGCTGGGCTGGAGATTTTGCTTTCAGGGTGAATCCTGGTGATACAAACGAGATGTTCCCATGACATTCTGCACAATTCTTGGCATTTCTGGGCGATCTTGGTGTGATTTGTGCTTGTATATGCTTGTATGATGTTGCAATTGTTGCATGCATGCCTTTGCGGATGTCTTTTTCTTGCGCTTTGGGGGTTGCAGCCTGAGGCTATGTCCTGACACACTATGATGGCGTCAAGGCAATGCCATGCCGTGTGGTTCTCCATGTCTGAGGGAATGCCATGCCCTGAGGCCCTATCTCAATGGGAATTTAACCAACCCCAAAGGTGACCTACTCAATCTCAATCATAGCATGTCATAGCATGATATCTCAGGCTCCTGAGCTTGCGACATGATATGTCAACTGCCAATTGCACCATGCCCTCCATCTGGAGCAAACGATCCGGTGGGTGATGACATTATATTATTCCATTTTGTTCCCTGCTTGTTTGTCCTTTTTCTCACTTCTAAAGATAGGATGATGATTGCTATTGCTGCTATTGACCAATTTTTTTGGAGATGGCTCAATAGCTCACAACCGCCGCTAGCAAGTTTGGGATTCTGATCCCGCTTGACGTGGAAACAAACTATGCTGTCTCGTTTGGAAGATTATTTTCTTATTGGACATGGAAGTGCAGTGGTCATTAATGCCAACCCCGGATTGACACACCCTAACTATTAATTGGGAAGTTACCCATTGTTACCCCAAAATAGTGGTACCATGTGCTACCCACATCTACCCACTATAGAGCTGGGGGATGAATCCTGGGTGGCTTCCTTGCAGCCGAGGAGTTGGCCTCCTTGATCCAAGAAGCAGTCGATTCCGAGCCAGATGCGACAGCCACGGGGGTGGCGTCGACCGTGGCTTGGCTGGGTCGACTCCAGATTTGGATGGTTTAAGAATGTTCAAGAAGGGAGAAGGGTTCTTTCAACCAGGGGTGTGGGGTGTTCATGGCATGTGGTCGCGGGTTTGGCTTCTTGACAACCAAACCAACAAAACATCACACACGAAAAGACGTGCTTGGTGGTTCACCCCAGGAATCGTAAGTGGGTTACTTCTAAGTAGGGTAAGCAGGGGCAGTTCGAACATCCCTATAAAAAGTTGTGATTTCCATTGATTTTTCACAGAATTGGATGAAGAGAAATTTGCAGGACACCCCCTCTTATTTGATGGGAACAAAATCGGGTTTCTGCAGTTTCCGGTACATTTTCCAATAAATCCAGTGAATTTTCCATAGCAAACACAGGCCCCCGGCTGCACAGCGCTGGGCCGCTTCAACCGTTTGGAGCTGATCGACGCAGAAGCGGACGCTGCAGTCTTTGGAGATGCCAATTTGAGCTGCTGAGCAGCGGATGGCAGATCCAACCATCAGTGATGAACCCAAGGCAATTGTGGGGATTTCAGGGATTTAAAGGAATCCATGGTCGATCTATCTATCTATCTCTCTCTCTCCCTATATATATATAGGCATCACCAATTTTTTGTTTGAGAGATTTTTCGATGTATGGCTCTAACCTGAGGGAAATATATGGATTTATGGTGATACAATGATATAACTAACGCAATTGAATTGTGGAGATTTGGTTGATTATTATTACGATATCACAGGGAAATCATGGCGATACTATGATGACTAAAAACTGGTATAAACAACCAAACAGGATGGCTAGCCCTTGATATTACTAGTTGAAGCATCAAACATGGTGGTTTACCCATGGTTTAACACTTTAACCATTCTGAAATGCGTCGATCAAAATGGGTGGATTCGGTGATCTGGGTCGTAGCTAGTTCGATATATGGAATGATGGAAAAGGGAATCTTGTCAGCGAACATGGGGGTATGAATATTGAACTGGGGGCGATGACGGGTTGTGTTCCATTTATGGCACAGTTTTGTTTGGGATACAAACCAACTTTGGTGGGTATAAATGGTTCATAATGGTTCGATATTCCCTTAAAACGAGGGCGTCACTGAAAAATAAAGGGTGATAAACTAGCTCAATTGGGTATAAATCTGGCGTGGTTGCAATAGTCGTCAAAGTGGGTCTGGATAGTTTGTGGCGACCTTCCACGACCAAACCTCATAAATGATGGATTTTGCACATTTTTGCATGAGGGCATGCCATAGGCCTCCAACATGGGTTGATGGTGAACTAGAATTACTTTTCTTGGAGTGACCTTTCAGGGCCACAATTCCATGAAGGACCACCAAGGACCCAATGATTCCCAATAGTTCAAATGCATGTCCAAAGCAGACCCGCGGTTGTGGGGCGTGAGAAAACCATGCTTTTCTGCAACTTTGCGTAGTCACTGCAAGGGGTTCGACTTTGCAAACTTCAGTAGGTCGCAGATCAAGGAAGCTGCAGCAACTCCACCCATGGTTGAGTGTTCCCAAGTATCTTTCACGGCCAATTGAGGCTTTGCTCTGCTGCTTGGGCCAGAAAGATGGAGAGACTGAGTGCTTTGATACTGCGCAAGTTTTTTTTTGGTGCCCTGGCCTGCCTATTCCATTTTCGAGTCCTGCCACGTCAGCCATAGCTCAGGAACCTCGTGCGGCACCGGAAGGCTGGAGGATTGTCTTGGTGAGTTGGCTGGTGGACGGTGTGTCATCATGCATCATCCTGGCATCATGTCCACTTTCTTGGTTGAAGAATGTTGAAGAGTTGAAGGGAAAACCTACAGGAAAAGATGTTTGTTTTACGATATGCTTGACAGGATTCCCGTGTTTTCCTTTCAATTCTGGAGTTGCAGCGAGCCATGAAGGCCTTGGGGCACGTCGGCCGAGTCATAGCCACCACTTTCGAATCACTCGAAGTCCTTCGGGAAAGATATTCGGAGATAGATGAGACCATCGCGGAGCTGCTTATCCTAGATTTGCTGAATGTGATTTTCTGTTTTCCCACTGTTTAGATCTAGGGGATCTATGGGAAATGTTAATTCATTTTTCTTTTGCCGGGTCGCCTTAAGCAAATTCTAGGCTGGAAAAGCATTTTTCTGAGGTCTACCATGCTCCTCGGATTCGACCGATACAATGTGCATCAAGGATGTTTTGTTTTCGGTTTTGGTGCAGTTTTCTTCCAGTTCCCTGTGTTAGCAACATTGGTTGAAATTTCTAAGGAAGTGGACTGCACCAGAATAGCTGTTCACGCTCAGTTCAAAAACCTGGAGCGTTCTTTGGGAGCTGTTTACTACAACTTCCCTCATGCAGGACAGGCTGATCAAGAAAGATTCCAGACATGTCCACGAAATGGTAGCCCCAAAGCCACACGTTTTCCCTACAGAAAATTAAAAGCGATGAGGGTCCACATGTTCAAATATCTATCTTATTCTTATCTTATCTGATCTTATTCAATGTAATCCAGTCTAATCTTATCTTATCCAGTCCAATCTAACCCGCATCTAATCTAGTCTAATTTGATTTTACCCTTTTGTTTTGTTCTGTCTTATTGTTATTTTTATCGTTATTATATCGTTATCCTATCCTATTCATGTATTTTTGAGGCTTCGGTATTTTTGGGATGCAATTACCGGATCTTCACAGGAGCTGTGGGCGGATTCTTTGATGGCCACCCGCTGGTCAACTGGCGTCATGAAAACTTGATGCGACTTTTTTTCAGAGCCTTGCGTGCTTATGTCCAACCTGGCGGCATTGTCAAGGCAAATCCGGGGAGTGTTGGCTTGGCATTTTTTTCGGGATTGGCTGGGATTGGAACATATTGATGCATTTACGGAAGTGTTAGACGAATCCACTTGCTCCAAAAAAGGGTCGCAAAATTCGCTTGAGAAAGCCGTGAATTCCTTGTTGGGCACCAGGTGGCCTCAAATCAGGGAGCAGTGGGAGTTCGATATTCCTACATCATTTGCTCCGCCGTGGAGAATGAATTTCGTCACATCGAAACGGTTCCGTTCTTGCAGTGGAGTCTGCATCGCTACGGTCGCTCATATGGCGACCGGCGGGACACATACCGAAGACCCGACGAAGGGGAGGGCTACAACGTCCAGCGAGCTGAAAAAGATATGGTGCAGCCCAGCTGACTGATAAGTAGTGTTTTTCAAATATCTTTCTTCTGGATATTTTGCTGTGTGGACTTAGTGGATTTGTGGTTGTTGAACTTCTTGTTTTCAGGCTCGCCACTTTAGTGCAACACTGCAACAAGAAAGACATATCAATAACTCAGAACGATTTCATGCTTGGAGGGCGATCCTATTTTGTTTCCTTCAGAACACATCCAAGGTATGTGTTCACATATGAGCCGTCTGGGCAACCACTACCTCCACAAGACATCCGGCTCCCTCCAACCTTCCGGACCATTGAGGTGCAGAATTGAGAGGACATCCATGGAGTTGGCCAAACATTTACAATTTCTATTCATTTCTATCCATTTCTATCCGTTTCAGCAGTCTTTTCTGGAAACAATGGTGTTACCATCGCGGCATATTTTGGCCTCCTGGTTTCCTGACTGGCTTCCCCCCATCAACATTGGAGGCTTGCCCTGATGGGCCCTTTGATGGAATGACTGGGGAGTCCCGAAAGAACTTGGCCAAACAGCTCTACAGACGCCACTGGAAAGCACGAAATGGGGAATTGGGGACTGGGGATGTTCAAAACATCCAGGGGACTGGGGCTAAGTGGAATCCCCACCAAATGATTCTTGAAAGGTGAGGGGGGTCAAAAACTGACAATTTGTTTTCAGCGGCTAGGTTGGTCACGGTGAGTGTGCTTTTCAGTGTCCTCCTACATATGAGATGACATCTGCTCTAAGGCTTCATGTTGGAGTGCTCGGGCACTCACGTGGGTTAAAGCTGCGCCACGTGAGCTGCACAGCGCACAGAAGAAATCTGAGCGATGGGCACAAAAAGACCTTGCATGAAGTATGCTTGATGGAATTTATCACATCAACCGGATCATTGGACAAGTGGGGTTCATTTTACCGGCAGCTCATCGTTTTTTTTTCCTCTCCTGGGGGCCTGGGGGGAGGCAAAATCCCTTGATTTATCAGAATTTATCAGCAATGTTTGTTGTTGTAAAGCACCCCCTGGCTGGGAGAGCCCCGAATTTGAGCCTTGGGCAGGTGCCGTGGGTGCAGGCGCAGGCAGCGCAGGCACTTCGGAGCAAGCTGATGGAGGAAACGTCCCAAACTCAGATGAAGAGGATGTGTTGGGAAGGTGTATGTATGAATATATATATATAATATAGTTTTCAACCTGGAAGCTGGCTGCTGGTTGGAGGTGTTTTGACATTTTCACATTGCCATACTGTAGCATTCCAGGCTTTTCTAGCTGTGCCAAGCTGGATGAGGTCCCCAAATTTACTGTGCCTTCGGCGCAGCCCAAAGCAACGGTGCCGCCGCCGCCGGTGGACGCCTTAGTTGAGAGGAAATCTTATGCAGGATGGGACCTCAACATCATTTTGCTACTTGCAATGGAAGTACAACCTAAAATAATATCAGAGAGAGAGAGAGAGAGAGATAGAAAGAGAGGCAACAAGAAAGATCAGTTCTGTGATGTTCTGGATAGTCAAACAGGATATTTCATAGCCGCCTAAGTCATAAGCGGTAGCGCATATTGGCATTAGGTCCAACCATGGTTAAATATCAGGCACCTCCTGCAGATGGCATGGGCTACGGTTCGGCCCTCATCCTTCCAGATTCCATTGTGGGGTCGCTGAAGCCAAGAAGCCACTGTGACAGCAACGTGGTTGACAGGTATGTATGGGTACCCGTGCCCACAGCCCACTCCTCAGCAGTAAGAAAGGGGCTGTCAGAGATTCAGAGACCCAGAACATTCTCCACTGCTCTATGCTGATCCCCCAATGGTCAAAGACTAGTCACAGTCCCATATTAGAAATTGTTAAGCTATGCATTCCCATTTGCGAGAGGGCTGCAAGATTCTTGCATCCATGTGAGTGCCACGAAGTGTGACGAAGAGCGGAGAGCAACTGAGGCAGTTTGGAATGCCTGGTTGTAGGGCGCTTGGCGATGGACAGCATTTACATCTCATGTGCCATATTATACATACACACAATCACACACACACCCAACCACACACACACAATCACACACACAGATATATGTATATATATATACACGCACACACACACACATGCATGTGCATATATATATAATAGATATATGATATAATATGATATATATATAATATACACATATATGTATATATATATGCATCTAACCCTCAGTTCGGAGAGGCAGGACTTGGTCTGAAGGCGATGGAGGGAGAGAGAGAGAGAGAGAGATACTTGACGGGTCAGCGCTAAACACAGACCTGCAAATTTATACCTTTCACATTTTTTGAAGGGAACATGGATGACACCCTGATGTCATGTCAAGGCATGCCGCCCATGGCTATGCCCGGCATGATGGGCATGGGAATGTGAGGAGCTGAGCAGGGCAGGAAAATGCACCCCAAAAAATGGGGACATCCATGACATCCATGATATTTTGGCATCAAATCCCTTCACGCTCAAGGTACGGCTACCCAGATCCCGCGAAGGTGGATGCCCTTGAGCGATCGGTGAAGGCGGGTCAATTTTTGCCAACCGCTTCGCGCTTCGGCCGAATTTCGGCGTGGTTTTCGCCAGGATTTGCAGGACAAGATGAAGGCCGTGTGGACTATGCTTTGCTTTGTGATAGGGTCCAAATATAGGCCGAGAATCATAATCAGGAGCATTTTTTTTTTCCAAATCCCCAAGTTTTGGAGAAATGTTCCCTGATGGTTGCAATGTCAGGAGATGAAAGATGCGCTGGATACCGAACGACAGGAGCGGTCCAAGGCAAGAGCCCTGGGATGTTTCCCAGTTGGGATGAAGGGTTCACCAGTTCACTATGGTATACCTGAAAATGAGCGAAAATGATGGATCTCTCCTTAAGTTTAGGACACACATGACCATTACTGTATCACCCCCCCAGCAACCAAAAAGAAAAGCAGATTCTCTTCTCTGGACTGGCTGGAAGCCACCAAGAGGCGCATGGAAAATCATGGGCACACAGTGATGTAAAAAGATAGAACACTAGAATTTGCCATTGTTTTAGGCGCCACGGTCTTCTTTGACCGTGGTTGAAATGGACGTTGTTAACTTTGACAGGACAATTCTTGGACAATTTTTCGTGTCAAATTCGCCGTGATTAGGTTTCACATGTTCGTTTCACTTGCATGTGCAAAGGATCCTTGGTCATCATGTCATTTCTCCAAAATCAGGACTCCAATCGACTAGTTGTTTCAGGATTGAAACCTTAGTTTTTTTTTCTCCCCAATGCAATCTAGACATTTTAATACATTTTTGACATACGCAGATTGTTCACATGTGTTTTTTAAGATTCAATGCGTAAATAGGGAATGAGGTCAGAAGGCCATGCGACCGCAATGTTCGGTCTGGGCCAAGATCACAGAAAGAATGGATGCTGATGGGATAACCCCCCTACCAATAAGAATGACTTTTCTTGCGGGATAACATGTAGCGGAATGTAGCGGATGTTCTTGCCCCACCCCGACCCCAACTCCAACTCCCAACCAAACCCCGAACCCAACCCCACGAGAACAGGTGACACAAGCGAGGTAACTCGTAGAGGATGTTATTGCCTCACCCCCGAACCCCTCGAAAACGGGGTAACATGTAGAGGTGTAGCGGATGTTATTGCCCCACCCCCCACCTCAAACCCTGACCCAAATGAGTTCCAAATATATACATGCAAATGATGCATTTGTGGCAATTTGTGGTCTAGAAATCGCAAGAATAGCACTTATCGTATTTGGATGTATTTAGTAGGTCAATAAATTGATTGGCAAGAATAGCATTTAAAATCATTTGATCGAACGGTCAATAAAGACCGTGGTACCTTTTGTATTCTTTAGTAGGTTTTTGCCAATTTCTATCTTTTTTGGGGTTGCTATATTAGTCGGGGTTTCTAAAAATGGGAGATCCCCAAAACCACAGGATTCAATTCTAAAATGGTGATCAATGACTTGGATGATTTGGGGCTACCGTGGTACCCCCATGACTTCGGAAACCTTCATATATTACTTGTCAATGGCAAACATGTCATGCAGGGCCCCCCGCAGGTGGATCTCATGGTGCAGTTCATGGAGAAGCGACTCCAGGAGGAGGAGATTGAGAAAGCTGGGAAGTTCAACAGTAAGTATATGTATGTATATATGTATATATATACATAACACACACATATATATATAGATGTATAATATGTATGCCTAAATATACATGCATATATATATATGTGTCTCTGTCTCTCTCTCTCTCTCCATATATATATATATGTGTTTGCCTATATATATATATCTTATTATATGTATAATATATACATTTACCTATATATATATATATTTATATTTGCAAATATACACACACATATATATATATATATTAAGATCTATCTCTCCATATGCACACATAATATATATATATATATATATATATATATCTACATCTATGTCATGTCTATGTCTCTATCTATATCTATATCTATATCTATATCTATATCTATATGTATATCTGTACTTATTTAAGGTTGATGCTGGGTATATTCTTCAAGCATTGCGACAGGAAGCGCGCTCCAACCGAGCTGAATCTCGTGCCAGTGTCTCAGGAAGTTGCACGTTGCAACACCCAACGCGTTAGTCAATGGGATCTGAGAACTACCACCGTTAAACATGACGAAACCTATTGAGGTTGTAATACACTATGACATTACATAACATGTTATGCAACAGATTTCAACATGTGATAAAATGTCATAATATCCAGCCGAAAGCAACAGATTTCAAACAAATATTATCGCCGGTGGGACCTGTGAGACCTGTGGGACCTGTGGCGCAGGCTGCAGCAGCAGAGGCTCAAGTGAGGCAAATGGAGAATGTGGTTGAAGGACATCGAAGAGTTGCTATGGGATGACCCCACTTGTTGGATGGCAAACGCCGTCTTCGGCAACATTTCAATAACCAGTGGATATAGTTGCTGGTGGGATATATTTTTCCATTTTTGGGTGGTTAGAAGCTCATGTTCCTTGTTACGTCCCCAGTGGCCTGGGATTGGAAGGACTTCGAAGATCTGTGGAAAGGTCGGAGCCCCATGTTGAAGTGATTGAAGTGGAAGCAGCTCCATGGCATGGGAATACTTGGATTTTCCACCTTAGCACTCAGCACCTCCCTATACATCGGTATGCGCGAGGGATAAAAAAGGAAGATTGGATTCATTTAGATTGGATTGCATTGGATGAGATGAGATGAGATCAGATAAGGTAAGGCAGGACAAGACAGATAGGTAGACGCGCACACACACACACCATATTGATTAAGCCTATGGTATACGCATATATGACTTGCACACATGTGATACTAGTGTCGCCATGTGCTTGTGCACGCAGGGCTTCCACTGGTATATTCTCATTCTCCTTACCCAGTGCAGATTTCTCCTGCCGTTAGCGAGCGCTGGCAGGTTGCAACCAGATGATTCAAGGCTGGGCTCTCACAGTGCTCTCACAATGGTGGAAGTTGGTGATCCTAAACTCCATGGATTGATTTAAGGGAAACCAGCACACCCTGGTCTTTCACCATCAAATATTGTTTTCTTTTGGATAAAATCTCCCGAAAACATCCAAAACCAAATCTGGGATTGATGCTTGGAGGCTTCTTGGGAGTCTTCAGAAGAACCTGGAAGAACAGCCGGAGGCCGAGGTTTCACTACAGGCATGGGTTCAACTTGAGTCTGGGGATGGCAATGGCGAATGGACATGGATCTGAGGCTTGCCCCTCTTCGACAAGGCCTGAAACAGGCAGGCCGTGAGAGCCTTGAGAGTCTTGAGATCAGCTGTTGTTATCTTCACTTAGGTGTTTTATTATAGCCCCCTACTTGGATGTGCAGTTGGGGTTATTACAGTAGTGGGTGGTGAAAATCTCAAGAAGTTGGGATGTATATATATATATATATAACTAACTGATATAACCCCTCACTCTATGGATGTATAATGATGTATACATACATACATACATACATACATACATACATACATA
>Ga0126342_10006795_pt1 | contig 20354 bp, 20 predicted proteins | sample Cyp1metagenome_FD_92528 | JGI IMG/M metagenome (GOLD analysis project Ga0126342, IMG submission 92528) | Coral microbial communities from Lord Howe Island, Old Settlement Bay, Australia - Cyphastrea 1 metagenome | ecosystem: Host-associated > Invertebrates > Cnidaria > Coral ...
TAATATATATAATATATATAATATATATAATATATATAATATATAATATATATAATATATATAATATATATATAAAAATAATATAAACCATATAATATATAATATATAATATATAATATATAATATACAATATATAATATATAATATAATATATATATATAATATAATATATATAATATATATAACATATATAATATATATAATATATATAATATATATAATATAATATATATATATAATATAATTATATATATATATATATATATGTGTTGATTATAAACTGCTAGAATAATCAACCAAAAGGGGCTTTGAGCACAGCTCAATTTTTTTTGTCTTTTCAATCCATCGGCGACAACTCAAGCCTGGATATGGGCACTGGGCTGTCTGACAAACACTCACCGAAGATGAAGGGAATCTTGGGCCCCTCATCGGCCTGGTTTAATGGCATTTAATGGCTACCAGTGGATAGTTGGAATATGTTGGAATCCATATCATCACGGATAAAAAAATCTGGATGATTGCTGAAAACGACCCATTTTTTTTGGATCCATCGGTGCCATTTTTTTTGACCGGAGTCAGCTGCTAGATGGCACCTGTTTCTGCTGCGCAGCTGGAGCTCTTGAATCACCTGTGGGTGGTGTCCCAGGAGTGATTTGGTTAAGACTGTTGGTCCCAGTCCCATTCAAGCCAGTATTGGGAGACTTTCCTGGTATCTGAAAGCACAGACATCTCAAGTTGTACATGATCTTTGAATCCACGTAGGCCTCCAAACTGTCTTGTTTATTCGCTTCCAAACGAGGTGCCACCTCAAATCTGGAATCGACAAATGGATGGTTTATCAATGTTTATCACCTTATGCATGAACTTCTTATTGTTTGGGGTCTCCCATGAGACAATGCGCCGCAAAAAAACATCTCGACTTCCGACCTGCAGCGGACGCGGACTTCCCTGTCTCTGGTCCTGCTGTCCTGGGGAGATCTGGTGAAGAAGAATCTGAAGAGCTATGGCAGCTATGGCTTCGCCTGGTTTTGACGAAGGATCAAACTTTGATCAAACTTTGATCAGACTTTCAGTAGTTTCTTGGGATCTGACTTATCTTACTTGTTGCGAATGAGTACGAATGATGATACTGCAGCACGTTTCGATCCCACTGGAGTGCATTTGGGAACAAAGAGAACTTCACTGTGAAAAAGGGACTCAAAGATTGATCTGCTGGAACCCGCCTACCTCATTTCTGATTTTCGAGCCATATGAGCCATGGATCAAACTCCATAACATATCCTGGTGAACACTGACCTTCTCACCATTTTGGTCTTGAGCTTCACATCCAAATCATGGGCCCCTCACAGGGCATGTTTTAAACATGTTCAATCGGCCAACGGGCTGCATGTGATTAGCAGTTTCAACTGCTTCCAAAGAAATCAGTCCATTTCGATCAGTATCCCATATCCCAGGCAGTATGCAAACATAGGAAATCCCCAGTCGTCACCATAGCTTTCAATACGTTTTGTCATGGTCATCGACGACTGGATGATACAAGGGGGTACCATGACTTGGGGCTCGCCTCGCGGCTGCTGACCAGTTCAAAGGCGCCTCAGTGGTTGATAAATGACGTGCTTTTCATGGTGATGCAAGGGGATGAAACATGGTGATTTAATGGGATTCACTGGGAATTTCTGGGATATGCTGATGGTGCCAGCAATGGAGAGACTCAGGGACCCTGTGGTCATCCCATACCATCCCCAGCGGCAAGCCTTGCTCAGCACTGGTCGTGATGCTGGCGCATCCTGTCGCAACGGTTCGCGCACTTCGCGAAATAACGCATGTTTGAGAGCCGTAAAAATCGTATAAACATGGAATAACATGGATGAGCAAGTTGATCCGTATCGCAGGTATTCGCTAAGTGGCATTGAAAAGTGGCACAAAAACACGCATGCCTGTCGCGAAGTGTTAGATCTCCCCACAGCCCCGCCTGAAAGTTCTCCAAATCGAAAAGGCCCATGAGGCAACTCTCACTGATCCATTGCTGGGTGGCTCTCAATTTTCGATTGGTCCTGTCTGCAGAGAAGCATGCGTATTTGTTCTTTGGCGATAAAACTATTGGCACATATTGGCAAGTGTTTTGACTTTCTGGCGTAACAATGCTCCACTATCTATAACTTTTCCACTATTTTCACAGCGTGTCCCTGCTCGCGTTCTGTTGTGTTCAAATTCTGAGCCTTTGCCTTCGCAAATCATCTTGTCCATTGAACAACCCCATATGCCATCGCCAAGTCAGCCCCTAGGATCGCCCCTAGAAATTCCAAGTTGGGTGCTGGCAAGTTGGACAAGGTGACTGTTTCCCACATTTTAAAGTACTGAAGATGAAGCCAACCTTGTACACCCTGGAAATTTAGGAACTTCTGAAACCAGAATTTCAACATGACACCCTGGAGTGGAGCGATGTTTCATAACGCCCTTAAAAATCTCAGCTGGTGACTCTTGGGTGCCCTTAGGGCCCTGAAGATTTCGATATTTAGGATCAATCCCATGGGCGACCAATGATTGTGTACCACTGAACCCTAAATCTCTCCGCTCGAAAATCATGACTTTTTTTGCACCCCAACAAAAATTAATTTAGCTTGGCTGTCTATCCTAATCTTTCCCAAGTTATACACCAAAATCCGACAAGGTGGTCACCAGTTATGTTTGCTTCATGAATCCATCGGCATTGTATGGGCCGCCCGGCGCGGAGCAAAGGAGTTGAAGGAGCGACGCATTCGTTGCCTGAGACGAGTCGGGTTAGAGGATTTCGAACGGCCAAAAAAAAGGGAATTGAAATGGAGACATCAAGGCTATGAATGTGTTTTTTAATGGCTGAATTGATTCATTGATCCTGAAAATAGAATGTGGGTAAATGAAATAATATTTCACTCACCTGAATCTTGCGGCCATAAAAGGGGATGATTTCCCGAATCCTAACCATGATTCCAGTGAGGGAGAACAGGGTTCGGTCGTGATAATTTACCCAGAATGTAACTTAAACCTCAGTTATTGGGATTGACATGGGGATATGACCTGTCGACAAACGGATTGGAGCAGCCACGCAATGATGGGGCCTGTAGCCAAAATGCATTGATGGACCCGGAACGTCTTGAATTGTTGGGAAGTGAATTGGTTGAAGGTATTAACAACTGAAAAAAAATCAAGTCGATTGTGATCATGATCCCAGCTAGAGATAGTCATATCTTACACTTGAGTCCATAGAGTTGTGACATCATACGGAGGTTTCCTGAAATGGGGGTACCCCCAGTCATCATTCATTTTGATAGGATTTTCCATGAAGTAAACCATCCAGCTATTGGGGTATCCCGGCATCCCCATTTGTGGAAACCCTCATATGACATCTACAATTGGAATCGGACTCGGCCACCACGTCCCCTCGATGTTGATTCGTTGGGCGGCCCACCAAAGACTCTGCCGTTGGGTCTCCAGCAGCCTGAGATTCATGGGCGACTCTGGAACTCTCCCATTTTTCCATAGATGGGATACTGCCAAGAACTGAGAGGTTCTCACCCAGCGAACTTGGAGATCTCGAACAGGAAATTTGACAACCCAGCGCAAATGGAACTGAAGGTTTGCTGGGGGGAAATCAAGCAACATGCCGGGATAGTTTTGGAACATCTTGGTGGATCTTGTTGGCTGGTACAATCTGAAATGCACATCTGGCAGTTGCAACATCCAGTAACCAAAGTACTGACTTTGCCGTGTCTAGAACTTTGCAATGTGAAACAACATGACAAATTACACTTCCAGTCTCAGATTTTTTCCCTCCTTGCCTCTGTGTTGCTCCCTGCGAAGCCGGAAAATGATTGCCCAGTTGGTGGGGTCAGCTCAAGCTATCAACCAAATAGTAATATAACCAAATAACCAAAAACCAAATATCTGCAGGACATGAAACTAAAAACATAGACAGATATTAACATGACCTGCATTTGGTGAAACACGACTGGTTTCTGGTTGAGCACCCCATTCTACCTGAACATCTTCTTTCTGGATATGTTCACCTACCCTTTTTGGGGGATCATAGGTTCTGGGTATATCATAATACTTCATTCACTTGAAATGTTCGGCTATTTTGAGATAGTTATCCAGTTATCCGCACTACTAGTAACAACATCATTTCAGTGAGGGAGATCGGTGAGGTCGTGACCAAATTTACCCAGATAGGTTTTTTCACTCATCGATCCAAGTCGAAAAATCCTCATTTTTTTCACCGGCAGGCTGCGCCTCCAACATTGTTGAGACGGTTTATGGTGGACCATATGAAAGCATTTCTGTTTCATTGATGATTTATCCGGATATTATAGATCCCATGACTATCTCATTAGATATTGAGTTATAATTACACCCATTTAAACACAGTAGCCTCTCTCTAATCATCATGGACCCTGCCATGAGTCTGCGCTTGGAAGATTCGTTTCCACTAACATGAACGATTTTCGGGTTCGAACTGTTCTTGGGGAGAGTAATCCCATGCCCCTAATATTAAGCACCCCCAAAATAGTCCCAATTATCTGTACATCCCCTATTCAACCGTCGTTTTTTGGGTGGTGTTTAATATTAGGAAGGGATTCACTCTCTCCGGTTCATATTCCCTTCAATATTCCCTAAAAGTATTATATATCATGTATATATACACATATTCCATATATATATATATATCTATGATTATCTATGTATATCATGTTCTCCATCGTTCTCCCCCCATAGAATGCTTGGTTTTCTACCCCGCTTTTCCTCAGATCAGGGCACCTCTGTGAAACTTTGCGACGTCCCAGGGCTACCGGGGACCCCGGGGACTCGCAACGAGGTGCGGCTCTGGCGGACGGTGGGGACGGTGGACAGCGGAGCTGGGTTTCTATGGTGGTTTCATGGTGGTTTTTATGGTGACTTAATGGGATTTCCATGGGATTTCCATGGGAATTTATGGAATTTATGGGATTTAATGGTGAGTTAATGGTGAGTTAATGGTGAGTTAATGGTGCGTTAATGGTGAGTTAATGATGAGTTAATGGTGAGTTAATGGGACTTTCATGGATTTCGATGGTGAGTTTACATGAGTTTACGGGATTCTACAGTGATTCATGGGGGATGAACCCACATGAAGGGAATGGGACGAAACGGGATGCTGTAGCCCAAACGCTGTCATCAAACGTGGCTGCTGGAAAATCATCGAACTAGCCATGGTGGATTCTCCAGCAAACCGTGTTTGATGACACCCCTCAGGGTATCCACAAATGGGGGGATTACAAAGAATTATGACAAAGTATACGTACACAGATGTACTCCAAAGAATTATCAGGCTACAAAGAACTCTGACATTAAAAAGCGAATTTCGTGCTCTTCAATGATTTTTATCTAAATATGACCAACAAAACATGGGAAGATCTGAAGATACCAATGGACCCAGAAATTGTTTATGATGAGTTTGAAATCATCCCATTCCGGTCTGCTCAACTCATTTTGGCCAAGCGATCGGTGCAGGAGACGCATCTCAACATCTCAACATGGCAACTTTGGCTGAGCCCGGAATCATCAACTCCTATGTGTCATTTTTTTGTTGTCAAGGCCACATTGGATTTTTCTCCAATGAGATGGCTTGGAGCTACCTCCTGCAGAAAAGCGGAAAACGAGACGCGTGCAGCTAAAACCAAGTGCATGGTTGGTTGGACTTCACACGAGGAAGGCCATACAAATGCAGCTTTTTGAGCATGGGATGCCAAAAATGGTGAATCAGGATGTGTAACATCATACAAATCTTTGTTTTTTTTTCATAGACAGTGAGAGGCAAATTCTCAAATAATTAATCCCTGAAAAAGAGCTGGGACGAAACATGTCATGCATCATGTATCTCTGGAGGGATTCTGATCATGATTTGTCAAACAAGAACACCCTTCCACCAGCTTTGCCGGCAAACTATGACCATTTTGTTGGCTCAGTGCTGAGACACTGCGTCTCTTCGCTGTACCCATTTTGGTAGGTTCCCTTTTTGGAAAGGAGTTGCTTCAGTGGGTACAATGTGGGGCCCCCAGTTATAAGTTGGTTTATAAACCCCCATAACTATAGTTATAAGTACCATAAACCATAGTTATTGGAGTTATAAACCAACTTAGCTATCTAGGGGGCCCCACATTGTAGATTTATCCTTTTGAGGTCACACAAGGCAATCGCCATTGTTTCCACAGGCTATTTTTACAGAAAAAACCAGAGGTTTTATCACGGTCAATGGCAATATACATCAGGGGCCCATCCCATTTTCGGGCAAATCCCAACTGGAGATAGTTGGCGATATGTCCCCATCATATATCCCCACGTATCCCCATCATATCCTCATCATATTCCCATGAAATTATGAAATAATCATGAATCCCCAATATCAATAGTAATTGAACCATGAATAGAACCATGAATAGAATAGTATTGGCTTCCAATATCAAATCATCATTGTACCATTATTGTACCATTTATGGATATTCCGATATTCAACCATGAAATCCCCATGAAACCAACCAGGTAACCATGCCATAAGCCATGCTTTTTTTAAGCGAGGTCACCAAGGTCACCCAGCAGTTCAGACAGAGCCGCGGAGGCTGCTGGAGACCTGGCAGATAGGGCAGATACTGTCGCCAGGTCGGGCTTGGTGAAGGACGAGTTTCCCATGGAAAAAAGATGGTGATTTTCAGGGACAACTGTTACCCTCTGGTAAATTAACTTGTTGACCCTGAGAATCACCAATTTTTAATGGAAAATAAACATACCATTTGGTTATTTGTTACAGTTTGCCATGGAAAATCACCATTTTCAATAGGTAAACCATCTATAAATGGGCCATCTATTCCATGGCTATGTTAAATAACCCGAGGGTAATTTACCAGGGGGGCATATATATATATATGTATATCTCATAATGGTTGGTGGTGCAAAAACCATCTTGAAAAATATGATGGAGTGAAAGTCAATGGGAAGGATGACATCCCATAGATGACCTGGAAAATAAAACAAGTTCCAAACCACCAACCAGCATATCAATAACCAATGAACCAAGACCAAAAAATCATACTCTCAGAATTTGTCATTGTTATAATAGTTCTGATACAATTGTTATTATGAATCATATTCTTGTCAGCATTGAATCAACGAGAATTGGACTTCATCAATCATTGAGCAGCAACAAAAAACCGGTATCATTTCACATAAGAACCAAGAAATGGGTGGTAAATCCATCCCTCAATTTATATAATATGGTGACCTTGGTAAACCCAACAGTCCCCAATTTGGCCAGACATGGATGATATCTCTTGGTAAACCGAACTCTTCCAGAGGTGGTTTATGATTTACCCTCTGGAAAATTAACTTGTTGACCCTGAAAATGACCAATTTATAGTGGAAACTAGTCTTCCAACCCCGACAACTGCCAGGGTCTATGTTAATATACCAGAGGCTACTTTTAACCTGTAGAAAGCCTGGTTCAGTATTGGGTCTGTTCACCTGGGGCGTCCAGTGGAACATCACCCTCTTGGAAATGGCGTCATTTACGCATTGACATGGAACACATCGGAGGAGCAGATGAGTTGAAGCCGCAAAGAAAAATAACCATACCATCTGGTTATGACTAACAGTTTGCCATGGAAAGATCCATCATTTTTAATACGTAAACCATCTATAAATGGGCCATTTCCCATGGCTATGTTAAATAACCAGAGGGTAACTAGTTGGTGGTATACCTACCCCTCCGAAAAATGATGGAGTTCGTCAGTTGGGATGATGAAATTCCCAATATATGGAAAATAAAAAATGTTCCAAACCACCAACCAGATAACCAAGATATGTATTTTTGGTAGATTGAATGCAAACCAAACATAGACTGTCGAGCAGGGCAACCAAACGCCCAGTGGTCAAACATTGGGATATGATATCCATTCACTCTGTAGCAAACCTTGCCTCGGCTGTTGTGAAAGACTTGCAGCCAGCACTACCATGTCTTTCACAAACCTCAGTGGGGTGTTTTGATAAGCGAGCAAGCGGAGGTTGTGTCACCAAAGGGGTCTGGCTTTCCAAGCGTTCCGAAGCAGACTGGTACAAGCAATGGCACTGGCAGTATCCAAGTCACCAAAATCTTCCACCAAGATTATAACCCACATATATATATATATATATATAAATACGTATATATATATATACACATATACATATATATATATATATTATAATATCATACATGTATATATATATAATTATACGTATCATGTTTCCATGACAGGACTGTAACCTTACCGATTCGCCGCGCCAGGTGGCTCTCGAGGAACCACAGAACCACCGGCATAGTCCTGGACCGATCATCCAGCGCTGCGCTGCGGACCCGGATGGTGCCCTAAGTCATAGCTGGTGAATGGATGTTTATTCAATGGATTGGTTTAAGGGAAAATCTTAACCGGAAACCCATGGGTTTTTACCATCAAATATAGGTCTTTCCTGCAAATTTTCCGGAAAATCCAATTCTATGATTTATTCATAATATGTTGAAAAATATGGTCATAAATATGTCATAATATGTCATAAAAAATGGGGAAATCATATGTCATGTCATAGATTTTGACCCATCCTCTAAAAATATTTTGTCCACTGGTGGAACATTTCCGTCGCAACCCGTGAGGCCTTGTGTGCGGCCAAGCGCTGGCGCAACCACGCCTGAGCATATGAGGCTGTTGCAACATGCCCAGCCACTGCGCTACTGGAATGCAAACCTCACAACTGCTAGAGTGCAATTTTCGCTGCAATCTAAGGCTTGTGTGGCAGGGGATCATACATATGATGCATTATTTTTGCAATTCCTGCTACTGTGGCGGCAACAGCAACAATGGCAACAACGACAACAGCAACAACAGCAACAGCAACAGCAACAGCAGCAACAACAACAACAAACCACAACAACAACCACATACACATCCACTGCCTCTTTTGCCTTTCAGCACACATGTGCGCGTACACTTTCTTTGCAATACAGCTGAGCAACATCTGGCTCCAAAAATCAGACAAATGCACTTTGGAGAACTATTCATCTTTTCTTTTCAAATATGGCAGTGTGTCAAAACCTTGTACCCCTGTAGTTCACATCAAAATAGCTGGGATTTATGGATGTTCATCCCCCTAAAAATGGTATTACAGTAATAGGTATTGATCCATAGCCATATCGAATACCCTCTGGTAATTTAACATAGCTATTGAAAATCACCTTTTTTAATGGGAAAACTCACTATAAATGGCCATTTTCAATAGCTATGTTAAATTACCAGAGGGTATCGACTTCTTGGATTTCTTTGATCGACTTGGCCCTTTCGTCCAAGGTGCCGCAGGGGTGGGCAGTTCACCCGCACAACGGCGTCGAAAGAGTTCTACCTCGAGGCTGTGGTAGGCGGTAGAACACCATGGAACTATGAACTGATGGGGCCCCCGGCCAGGATAGCGTTCAGTTGGTGCACATAACTCCAATTTTACTATGGTTTATGGTACGCAAATAACTATAGTTATGGGGGTTTATAAACCAACTAACATCACTGATAGCGTTCAGTTGGTTTATTTTTGTGGCTGAAAAAACTATGGTTTATGGTAGATATAACGAAATAGTTAATGGGGATTATTTCATGGTTTATAAACCAACAAACATCACTGGGGGGCCCCACATTGTATGAAGTGATGGTAGCAACACGTAACCAACTTGGCTTTGAAAAACCATTCTCAACCACTGGGAGTGGCTCGGTATGTCACAATTTTTTTTGGCCATCCCAAATCGCCAGAATGCTTAAATCTAATGCCATGGAAAGATCCACCATTTTTAAGTTCAGTAAACCATCTATTTCGATTAGGGCCATCGAAAAACCATGGCTATGTTAGTCATAACCAGAGGGTAAACATCAAGTAACTGGGATCGTTTGGGATACACTCTGGTAAAAATACAGAAAACTATGGGAAATCACCATTTTTTATGGAAAACTTACTATAATCTAATGCTGGGAATCCATTTTAAAACACCCATTTTTCTCCGCTTTTTTACCCTCGGCTCCACGGGGTCTTCCGCACGTACTTTGTGAAGCGCTGCAGGGTGGTGGCAGAACATGCTCCTGTGAAGCCAGTCATCTAAGCCGAGATTGGGCCAGATTTTACTTCATTTTACTTCTAAACTGCGCACATCACAACTGAATTAGGATAATTAGGATGCTCCAGCCAGCGGGAGCAAATTGTGATGTTTTGATATTCTATGTTGAACGGTCCACTTTCTCCACATCCAATTGTGGAGCCAGTTCCACATATGTACTGATTGTTGGATTGTCAAAATTGACAACCAAGGACAACTGAAACATCGGGAAACCATGTTGTTTGGCAAAATCCTCTTAAAATCACATTTATTCAGTCAGCAGCCAATAACAAAGATTGTGGCTGTGGGGGTCTAAAGCTCGGTCCCAACTTTTCGTGTGGCCTGCATCATCAGGTACTGCAATCGCGCAGTCCACTTGGCGAAACACAGATTGGGAATCCAACGAGACGTGGCAACAGAATTTCTCAAACTAGCAAGCTGATACCCTCTGGTAATTTAACATAGCTATTGAACATTGCCATTTATAGTGAATTTAACCATTGAACATGGTGATTTTCCAGTTCGCAAAATGTTAGTTTACCAGAGGGTAGCTCCCAGAATCTCCCGTGATGTTTCCCAAAAAGCCAAGTCATCCGGTTTTGGGGTCCTGCTTCATGCTTCCGCTGCATGAAGCTCAAGCATCGTGCGAAGCTGAGTTGCGCGAAGCGATTTCGTTGATTTGACAAGGACGGAATCGAAGGAGCCTTGTGGGTCTATATCTATGGCATGTCCGGTTGGTGGTTTCAACCTACCATTGGTTGGCAATATGCTGTTAATAATGGTTAATATCAATGGTTATTATATGGTTAATGATGGTTAATTAGCTATTCTGGTTGGTGGTTGAGCCCTACCCCTCTGAAAAATCGTCTGTTGGGATGATGAAATTCTCAATATATGGAAAGTCATAAAATTCCATGGTTCCAAACCACCAACCAGATGTTTATATACACATAGTCGGAGCTATTTGAGTTTTTATATCTTGTGAATGATGATGCTTCGAAGACCTCAATTTGAAATCAGTGGGAATGGTCCCATGGTCCCCTGAGGAGCAAACACTCCATGCCCATCTCCGAAGAGAATCTCCTTTCTGGTTGCGGCCGATGGCGTCATTCACTCATGACTTAGCTTGAAGGGACTAGCAACGTCTCCATTACGTTTGTCAAACACTCTCTACTGATCACTTCCCATGAATGTTTGCACGGTAATATGCCCGCAAAGGTATCTGGAGGTATCTAGATATGATGATATGTATACTGTACTATTTTCTACCGGAATTTCTGGACAATTTCGGCTCACCTTTTTATTTAGTGACGTTCAACACACCCCCGGGTCCGCATCCTCCAAAGAAAAGTCCCCAAGGTCCTTGGTGGCACCTGGGAGATGTTGCTGTGCTGATGGCACTACGAACCCAACCTGTTGAAGCTTGTGGATGGCACCATAGTGAACAAACATGATCAAACTCATGAGTTAGCACTGTGCACACTGCTAAACATATTTCTTCCATGTTCTTCCGTGATGCGCCGGGAGAATTGCTGTTCGTTGAAGATGGAGCTAGATTATGCTAGATCTACGAATGAAACGTGCACTGGGATGCCAAAACCGAAACACATGCAAGAAATCTTTCTATCTTTCCCAGAAAGTCTTGGAATTCTGATATCGATCCCCACCCGTGTGACCTAGCTTAAGTGCTCCCTTTTCTTGGAACTGGGGTTCAACAATCAACCATTGGGGTAGCTATCCATTTCTCGAATGTTGGGCCAGCATTGAGGTGCGGGGCCAAGGCCAGAATGAAAGTTCGGTGCCCAGAGTCACAACAGACACACTTGTCCAAGTGACTCTAAAACGATCTTAAAGGTAGCCATTGGATACTGCTTGGTGGTGCAAAAACAATCTTGAAAAATGATGGAGTTCGTCAATGAGTTTCGGATGACATCCCATATAATATATTATGGAAAAAATGTTCCAAACCACCAACCAGAAATCTTCCAACATCCAAATGGCCACTGCAGATTGACTCGTCGCACCTCCCAGGAAGTCCCTCCGGAAGTGAAAGCGACTTCGTGTCACGGCCGCAAGGCCTGGGACGCTGCCAATGGTGGGGATGCTGATCCTGAAGAAAATAAGGCCAGCATCATTTAGGCAGCTTCCGTGGTCAGAATTGAAATTGGGGTCAGTCGGTTTAGTCGGTTTAGTCAATCTGGGCGGGCCGCAACTTAGATTTTGACCTGCGCATAATTCTCTTAGAGCCTTCATTTAGAACATGTCTCCCAAAAATCTTCGCTCAATCATGCTACATCCTCTCTTGTTTCCTAGTGCATTATCCTATCTTTGATTTTGTTCACCGATCCGGCTACCCTCTGGTAAACCTACAAAAAGCGACATAGAAAATGGCCCAGTCGAAATAGTGAGTTTTCCCATTAAACATGGTGATTTTCCATAGTTTTTTGTATGTTTACCAGAGGCTATAGCTGGGGTTCCATAGAATCCACCATCATCTCACACCAGCCAGTCCCCAAAAGACGCCGTGCTCAGCCCGGTCCTTCGCTGCGACGCAGGTTCTCCTCAACCTTGGAGATGGGTTGATAGACGTCCCAGCGCTCCTCCAGGATCTGCTGAGCCAAGACTCGCGCGATGGCGATGACCTGAATCAGCATTTTTTTGGGAGCTTGAATTTTTCAATGGATTGGTTTAAGGGAAAATCTACAGGAAACCATGGTCTTTACCATCAAATATAGGGGTTTCCTGTAATTTTTCCCATCATCCAATTCTATGAATTTTATGAGACTTGTTGGCCAACTGAATTTCCAATATGACAGTTGGAAGCGCTGAGAATGGTTAGAATGGAAGGGATGTGACATTGATCCTGGTGTTGGTAGTGGGACAAATTGACATACATTTCCACATTTCCATGTGCATGAGACAATATCCTTGCATCTTCTCGAATTGCCATCGCTTTTTGAAATTCTGAATTTGTTGATAGAATCTTCAAGCAATCTAAACGTGAGTATTTTAGTTATTGAAATCACCGGCACTGACAAATGATCCGCTTTTCCGGGCAACTGTCAGGTTCTTGTGTTTTCCATACGCATCTGATTCATTTCGTATCTACAAATAGGAACCAACAAGTAAGCGTCATGGCAGATGCAGCCGTTCTGTCCCTCCGGCTGAGAACAGACCGCGGCATTTTCGAAGTCTGTCGCTTGAGCCTGTGAAGTGGGAAGTCGTTGAAAGTGGGTCTAAGCTTGGGAAGCAAACAGTCTTTCCGAAATCTGTTAATGTGGGCAACCCAATAAGAGCTTACCATTTGGGGATGGTTTATACCACCGATTGTGGTGATTTTTGGGGATTGATGGGATTGTTTACTATTGGGTTTACCTACTCTCATACATTGGTGTTGTCGAGTGACCCACGAAATCGAATGCTTTTTCCCGCGCCATACATCTCCATGCATGTTAAATCCCAGTTTCCATCCACCCATAAGTGAAGAAACCTGGCAGCGAAGCCACCACCCGACTGCGCCTCAGGTGTCCTGCCAGGGCGGATATCCCAGTCATCTCCAACCACCCAGCCGCTGTGTCAGACTCAAAGGGAATGCATTGGTCAAAATTCACAGAGATTTCACAACTGATTCATGTATCTCCACCATATTGCCATCATATCCCCATCAAAAAAATCCCATTGTGAATAATCTTTTCTCATATTCCCATCAAATTCCACCATCACATTCCCAGTTTGTGAGGTCCTGAGCTCCACCCGCCAGCCGATCTTGCCGCCGGGGTTGGAACTCTGGGCCTTGCCGGAGGTGTTTCATATTAGGGGGAAGGGAGCAGAATTTTCATGTCAACCCTGGATTTTTTTGAACCCCTAGGTTGTTTCAATCGGATTCTGACTCTTAGGGGAGTACTCCCCTAATTAATAAACCATGGTTTAGTCTCATCCGGGGTTGACATTACTCGAAAAACAACTTGGACACCATGATTTCTTGCGGTTCTCCAGTTGCATTTCTGGTTGATTGACAGCACAAAAAATCGCCCCACTTGTGAAGCCTAGTTGGGGCTTTTTTCATGGGCTCACCATGGCTGATCAAATCCTGCAGATCCTGGGAGATGGCCAGTCGTAGCCAAGTCGCTGGGGGTGGCTTGAACCGCACCGTGCCCCAATTCCTCAGCCCCATTGGGGAAGCGCCCCTCTGGATGACCCAAAAAGATTTCTTTTTTGGGCCTCTTTGAATGTGTTCACGGCTAGATCTTTGTAGCTTTCGGAATTTCGCAAGCTGAACTTTTTTCCTTATAACTTATAACTCATAGCAGTTTTGCCTTTAGTGACCTACCGCTCGTCTTACAATGGGTGTCTGATGATCATTTGTACATGAACCAAGCATGTTTTTTTACATTTTGGGGGGTGCAGTTCCAGATGTTCCAGCGAACTAAGTGGTTTTGCCCAAGGCCATAGTTGCGGGGGTTGTACCCCAACTTGTGCCTGACCGGGTTGACCGGTCAACCATCTTCCCAGACCCAGTTGCGAGGATTGCAGCTGCTCCCAATGATCTCCAACCATTGCCTGGAGAAAACGGGGATGGGGAGTGCCTGGTGACTTAAAAGGTTCAACAGCAGGTCCTATGGAAAAGATGAGGCTTTGACAAGTCTGCTGAGCAAGTGCTTTAGTTATTTTAGTTGGAGTCACTACCTCACTGTCCATTGTCTACACGCATCAAGCTGGTCACTTAGGGTCACCTTTATCCCAGCGCTGCTGTGGAGGCTCTTCTTGACCTCACTTGGCATCCGCGCGTTGTCCACTTCCAAGCGTTCCCGGAAGACATTCAGCGGATCGCGCCTCGAGCTTGGGTCTCTTCAGAAACGCTTCCATTGAGGTGGGTTTTCCATGGGTTTTCCAACATGGTGGGTTTATGTTCCAAGTTCAATTCTGCTAAAATGGTGAAGGATTGGAAGGGTCCCCAACATTTTCTCCAAGCCGTCTATCCAGAAGTGGGATCCTCCTACTCCTCACCTGCCCATCGCAGGGATGGAAAAGAACACATGTTTGAAGCTCCTCTCACAAACTATCCCGTTGCCCTCGAAAATATGAAAGTCAAGTGGGAAATATTCCGCAATAACATGTGCAAATAGCCTCCAGTCTTCAAACATGGCAATTGAAAATCATCGTGGATTTTCCCAGCAAACCTCCATAACCTCCATGGCTTCGGAAATTCTCCAGGTTTCTCCAGATTTCTCAATGCACCAAGGCACACAAAGAGCTGCGCCACGTGTGTGGCCAAGAGCTGGTCCACCCCACTGGCCAGCAGCCTGTCAAGGCTTGGCTGGTGCACCGTGGCCGGAACGTCGTTGTAGTCCTGGGACGGCGAACCAGGGAAGGAATGGCTTAAAACTAATGAAATCTGAACTGATCAATCTAAATGGGAAAATAATATATTTGGGGGTTTCCAATTTTGGACATACCTAAGCTATAGATGTCGTACAGTAGACAAAGTGGGTCCCTCAGTCAACGCTGAAACGATTTTAATGTGTGACAACTTGACGTGCCAAAAAAATCCACCACCAGAATCAGTGATGTTGGACCAACACCAAATACGGTGAAGCGATGAGCTGCAGAACTCAGGCTCCAAGCCATCCAAGCACCATGGAAAACTGAACCACTCACACCCACTCACCCCTCATGTGGATATGGATTAAAATGAGATACGCTCCCTAGATGTCTCATGATAACAACATCATCTTTCAGACCACATTTTTTCGGGTTCGTCAAAATTACCCTCTGGAAAATTAACATAGACCCTAAAATCACAACTTTTTAGAGGAAACTAATCTTCCAACCCCTATCTACCAGGGTCTATGTTAATTTACTGGAGGGTAAGGGGGATGTGGATCCCAAATTTCAGTTTGAAAAACAATTCCGCCGGGGTCCCAATTTTTGACCCCCTGGGGCGATTTTGACCGAGGGAGCGTCCGCTTCGCGGCCCAGCAATGGCCCCGTGTCAGCCAGGAAAACCTACAGCCAGGACTGGAAACGTTTATCATGGAGTAGTTTCTCTATGTTATCTCCAATAGATATGTACAAGTATATAATTTTTCCGTATGTCTTGAAATTAAGGGGGAGTAAAGAGCATGGCAAAAATTCACCCTTTGATTCAGGAATGAAGCCATTTCCATAACACTACCAACAAAGGATATGAACTCCTATCCAGGGGTGGTTTCGGTAGTACGAGTTGATCCTGGTTAGACTGCGGTTGAAACCGCAGAACAATTAAGGACAGCATTGACAGCATATCCACTTTCTTCCAACCCAATGCATTTGTCTTGTCTTCAGTCTAAAAATCAGTAAATGCCCAATTCCTGTCTTGCTCATTGTATCCTTCCTGGATCAAATAGCTCCGGTACTCAAACGCTAGCTGGGTAATCCCCGAGCTTCAAAAAGCTGGGAAGACCATGGAATTCAATGGGTGATTTTCCAACCATGTGTCATTACCAGAGGCTATTTTTTCTGTAATATTTGAAATGGTCTTTGCAGCTATGTTGGGAATACTTTTTCTCCTATACTATTCCTTTTAATCTATTTTTGGTACATTCATATCCCCATGCTACCATCATTGAATTCCTCTTGTTCCCATTGATCTCCTTTTATATCCCCTATATTCCACGAATATCCCCATTCTATCCCACTACATCCATCATTACATCCCATTACATATCCTATGATATTAATACCACATATAAGTATATGCAATGGATATATATATATATATATATATATATATCATGGAGTCCATCAAATCGCCATCACCATTGAATTCCCAGTAAATCACCATAAATCACCACTAAATTCCCTATTCATCACCCAAACTTCTCAAGATCTCCGGGGGCGCCTGTGGCGACGTCGCCGCCCGTGAGCAGCGGGGACACCTCTGGTCCACCTCGCTGGGAGTCCTGGTGAGTTGTGAGCCACTGAGCTGTGAGGTTGGAAACTCCCGAATATATGTATATGTATGTATAAATTGTACATATAATTACATATATAAATAATATATATATATATATATTATACATATATTCATATCCTTGTATAATTTGTACTCTAATGAGATTGATAAGAGTATGTACATGTATATATACATATACGTACATAATCCTCCTGAAGTGGATATGGATTTTTCAATCATATTCCCGTTTTCATGAGGTTTTGACATTTCCAGATTCTATCAACTGCAGGATGACATATCTTAACACTCTGGGTAAATTATGATAATTCACTAACCTGAATCTTGCGGCCATTTGGGGATGATTCCCCCTACTAACCATCGTTTCCAGTGAGGGAGAACAGTGAGGTCCTCATAATTTAACCATATATTTATACATGTATAATATATTGTAATATTTCATTTTTCAACATTCATCCCCAAAGAATTTTGTACATGTATACTAAAAAAATACCCAGTTAATTTACATGCTCCCATGGGGCACTGGATCCTGTCATCCCACGTTTCTCTGAAGGCTTCCATTCGGGTGTCAGTGGCGGCCTCAAATGTGCCAGACATGGAAGAAACCATATTTCAAACAACGAAGCAGATTTTTAGTATATATGATATATATATGATACATATGATACCATGGAACTATACATACTATGGAACAAACCATATTTTAAACAAACCATATGTTAAAGTACTCCAAAAAACAAAAACCAAAAGCAATACCATCCCATCAGTGCGATGGGTTTCAGATTTCTGGTGATGAAGGGCGCATACTTCTGGTGATGAACATCAAACACAATGGGTGCACAAAGGGAACTATGAAGGGTGCTACCGAAGTTTGGCGGGTGGGTTTTTGGCACTCCCTGAAATGAATCAATCAAGGAAGGATCATCATCGCATTTCTTGGATGGAAATCAATACTATTTGAAACCGGCCGGCAAAAATCTGTGCTCGACGCTGATTCCTTGAATGGATTGCCGTGATCCTCAAGAATCAGATGTGGTGAAACCAACGATAAACCATACCTGATCTTCTCATGAAATCGCCAGTGGTGGCCTTTATAAATCTTCCAAGGGATTTGCTATCGGGATGTACCCTCTGGTAAACTAACATAGCTATTGAAAATGGCCAGTTATAGTGGATATTCCTATTAAAAATGGTGATTTTCCATAGTTATGTTAAATTACCAGAGGGTATTGGGTTTACCACATGACTCCGACCCAAAAGCGACCTTCCCAGTTCGCTGAGCCCCTTGGCCACCATTCCTCGCCAGAAGGGAGCCGACGCAGTCCTTGGTCAAAAACATCATGGGATGATCATCAAGTGAGACCAACTGCGAACATAGCGACAGTTGCTGTTGCTCAAAAACATGGTTGAAACATCGTAAATGCTTGAGATATCCCTTCATGATCATGAAGTAATTTCGGCCATTTTTTCTGTCTCGAGTGTCGAGTGTCAATGGTTTTCAAACTCTTGGTAACGACCTTGAACTCAAGCGATGTGCTTAGACATCAATGGGCTTGAAGCTGTAACCCCAAGATTTGATGTTCAATCCATGGAACTGATGGCACAAAAACAGCAGAGCATAATCATAATCCCTGGAACAAAATATCATCCACCTAGCCCAGGTTTACCCCATGGCTCCCCGACAATGGAAGGAACAAAGGAGCTAGGACCTGGAGACAGCTAAACCAAGCCCTCCTAGAGAGGAGGGATTTGGAGATTTTTGGACATGTAATGTGGGTAAAACAATGTCATAAACCACCCATTTGGGAATGGGTTTATAGCACCAATTTATGATGATTTGGGGGATGGTTTATGGCATTGTTTTACCCACATTATACGAAACACCCCTGCTTGATTCATACACACCATCGACACCATGCTTTGCTTTTAGATATATCACCAGCTCGAGAATTATACTCCCCCAGATAAAAGACTGACCGGGAAGGTCGCTGTGAGGTAGCATTTCCGGAGATAGTATTGCTGGCAGTGGCATTGCTTGAGCCATGAGGTGGAGATGGTGATAGTCTGAAGGATGCTAAGAGATGAACGAGACTTCTGTTTGGGATCCTACCAGATTGAGATAACAAGATAACAACTTCCTGCCATCACAAGGTACATGCGACCCCGCTATTGTAATGGAGGCTGGAACCGCTGTAAATGTCATGCTTCATTAACATGTGAACCAGGTGCAAAGCTGGCCATTAACTTGTTCTGGATATGCACCCAGATATCACACCGAATGCAGCTTGACCTACAGAAACGAGAACCGGTCGTGGCGCACCAGCAGCTGATCGTAGAGGTAGCGTGCATCGCTCAGGTTGGGGCAAAGACACGTGGCCTCAGGTGGTCAACTGGACGATAACTCTGACCATCAAATGGGTCCACCGCTATCATGATGAGAGCAATAACAAACCTTTGGGGATACACAAACGGATTTATCCAATTTATCGATTTACCCTACATGCTACAACCATCTACAACCATGCTACAACGGTCGCGGGAATTCATTCGCCCTTCACTTCATCAACAGGATGCACCTTTGCCAGTGCAGGAACAGTGGCCATTCATCAATGCGCTCTTGCCACGCCCTGGGGTACTATGGTTTTCACACCTTTCGGGCACCCAAGTTGCAATGTCAAGACGCAAAGTCTTCACCAAGATTCCCTCCACTGGTGTATCTGATTTCATGCCAATATATGCCAATATCTTGTGCCTAGGACTTCAATCTCCATCTCCATTTTAAGTCTTCACCAAGTCGACCTAAGACTTTTTATCATCGACATTCCAAAAACGTTCGCTTGACTCAATGGATTGGAAAAATGCCCTGGGGAGCCACGCCTGGGTACAACAGCTGCCTGCACCTGGGATCGCCGAAGGTGAGAAGCGCTGCAAATGCTCCATGCATACATATCTATATCTACAGCTATATATATATATATGTATGTATATATATGTATATATGTATATATGTATATATGTATATATGTATATATGTATATATGTATATATGTATATGATTATATATATAGGTATATTTATGTGTGTGTATATATATATATATGTATGTATATAAATATATATATATATATATATATGTATGATATATATATGTATGATATATATATGTATATATATATATATATATATATATATATATATATAATATATATATATATATATATATATATA
>Ga0126342_10006796_pt1 | contig 20351 bp, 15 predicted proteins | sample Cyp1metagenome_FD_92528 | JGI IMG/M metagenome (GOLD analysis project Ga0126342, IMG submission 92528) | Coral microbial communities from Lord Howe Island, Old Settlement Bay, Australia - Cyphastrea 1 metagenome | ecosystem: Host-associated > Invertebrates > Cnidaria > Coral ...
AGAGGGAAGCATCCATTGGCCATGGATGTGTACCTGCTTTAATTTGTTTCTCATCTAATTTGCATGTTACAGGATTCAGTTCCTGCCGGATCACTACAATGATCCATTCTTATCTAGTGTGTGAGTGAGGTGAGTGAGGAGTGAGGAGTGAGGAGGAGGACGGGCGGGCGAGGCGGCGGATACAGAACTAAAAACAAAAACCCCACACGTCAATGTGGGGAAAAAAACAGAAAAAAATAGTGCAGCCAAGCCAAGTTTGGGATCATCATCCATAAATTGAGAAACAACACATATGACAAATGGTTCTTGCGACTTCAAACCTGCCAACAAGATACCAACAATATTTCGCCGGTCATTTTCAGGATTTGGATGCCTCCAATGGCGCCTGTGGTCAATATCTGAGCTATTTGAGCAGGTGCCCTCTGGTTATTTGAGACAGCCATGGAAAATCGCACATTTATGAATGATAAAAAATAGTGATACATATATACACATACATTGATACATATGTGTTTTAAAAAAAAAAAACTGTAGTTATTCAAAGTCGTGATTGTGACGTCTCCATCTGAATGTTCAATTTCCCATGCCACTCTCTGTGGACAGGGGCAGGCAGCGCCATTCGGCCTAAGTTCTTGTGAAACGGCCTGCTGTCAAGTCTAACGTCTAGCTGCCTAGCTGCGGTCAGATCTGAAGTTCAGATCATCCCTGGGCCGCGGAGTTGGGGGGGTCCCGGAGTGCCCATGATGGGATGGTGGTGTCAACAAGAGGAATAGAGATGTCAGTGTCCTTCATCGTCGCCATCATCATCCTCCTCATCCTCACAGTTTCTTCATTTTGAACCACCTGCATGATTTTAATGTTGTTCCTTTCCATCATTGTGTTTGTGATTGTAGCCCCGGGTCCAAATCAGTCCAAATCGGCATTTTTTGTCTGAAAATAGGGGGTCCGGTAATCCTATGGTTCATCGCTATTTTGTCCATAAACATGTATATATATAACACTGTTTTCAGCTATCCCCCTCGTTTGGACAAACCCAACTTATACTCAGTATACTCAGTACTATACTTATATACAATTTTGAGGAAAACACCATGAAGCTCCTATTTTCATGGAGTTACCTTCCAGTAAACAGAGAATTAAGAGATGGAAAGTCCAGCTCTAGGACTCTAGATCGTTTCCGGAAACCACTAAGGATTTTGCCAGTTGCCGAGCATCCAAGCTGAAGGCCCAAGGCGACTAAATGTTGCTGTGGGTTCTGACCAAATGTTGCTCATCGCTCAACGATTGCCTGGTGCCAAAAAATGCCTCTGGGATTATCTGGGCACATAATCATGATCATAATTCACTAGCTCACTAACCTGAAATCAGGTTCTTTTTTTGGATAATTTCCCTTGCTAACCATTCTTCCAGTGGGGTCGCAGTGGGGTCGTCATGATTTACCCAGATATCATCAGATATCTAAACATATGCAATTCTGGACAATTGCAGTTTATATTACAACATATTACAACTATATATTTGTGTAAATTAATGAACGTTTATTATTCTTACATATTATTCTTACATATAAATGTTAATTAACTATATCAATACATATGAACGTTATCAACGTTCCCCAGTGAACAAGGGAAGTCGGCTGATCTCCACTTTCTAGCTGTCATTTTGGCCTGGCGAGCCGGCGCCTGTTTCAACGTGTTTCAAATATGAAGCCAAATATGATAAAACAAACATAAAGTCAAGTACATAGATAGATAGATAGATAGATAGATAGATAGACAGATAGATAGATAGATAAGATAAGATTAGATTAGATTAGATAAGATTAGATTAGATTAAGACATATAATATAATATAATATAAGATAAGATAAGATATATAGATAGATACATACATACATACATAGATAGATAGATAGGTAGATAGGTAGGTAGGTAGATAGATAGCAAGCCCAAGAAAGATGGAAATGCGCTTCCAGGATGGTTTTTTTCGCCTTATGATTTCAAGGTGTCCAACTCCTCTATCTATTTGGGGGTTGCCATACGTGCTGCTACTCCCCAAAAAATCATCTCCACCTTGTCATCATGTTGTTCCAATTTGGGGTTGGTGAAATCCCATGTTTTTTCTTCAGATCCAGGTGATGTTGATTATATTCCAATTACACCCCCATGATCATTATTAACCATTCCATTATATATATATAAAACACAAAAAAAACAGTTAGATGATTTAGCAACAAATGAAAAAGTCATCAACTGAATTTATTCAACACGATCTTTAACTATATCTTAGATTCTCCTTCTTAATGAGCCCTACTGTTCCTCCGTGTTTTTAACCCAACCGCTTGCGGCAGATGCAGCTATTGCCTGGTCGCCCGCAGTTGATGTTGCCCGATATTCCTGGCACGTTCGCCCGCACGAAGGAGACCTCAGCGAACAGCGGGACATCTGCGGGGACATCTGCTGGGACCCTGGGACCCTCATGGTCAACGAACCGTTTGCAAACTGGAACATGGCCCATTTAGTGCGTTGACTTACCGTTTTTAACATGGTAATAAAATGGAGATGTTCCATAGTATCTGTTAGTTTACCAGACGGTAACCATCAAACATAGAGATAAGTATGTGGAAAATGAATCGGTGCTACAGGGATACATCACTTTTTTAAAGCATCAAACATAGAGGATCGTTGCAAAATCCTGCACTAGTTGGTACCCATGTAACTATGAAACGCTGTAAATAAAGGGATTATTATGAACTTGTATTTTAGACTACCTCCGGGAAGGGTTCCTTCGCCCGCCCGGCCAATGAAACATACGGAATCCAACGGATGGAACTGGTGTTTCATAGTTACTACCTCCAGGGCCTTGTAGTCTGGCCCGCCCTCCACATATTTAAATGTCCTTACCTATATATATATATATATAATAACAATCAAAAATCATAATAGTAGTAATAATAACAATAAATAAATCGTTGTGTGTGTACCGTTTTTTTGTAACCTGATATGATTCTTGGCTTTGTCTGAAATGGGGTATACTGTATATACCGCCCAAATAGCCAGTTTTATACATGGCGAAATGTGTTGTAAATACTGGGGGGTATCCTATCTTGAGACAAATCTACATGTGACTCCAACATGTTGAGGAAAATTTGGGTGCATACGAAGGCACACAAAAAAACTCAGATACAATGATAGTAATAGCAATTTGTAATAATGATAACACTAACTCAATAGTAGTAATCTATATATATATATAACAATATCAACAAATATAATTACACCTCTAAAGCAATCTCAAACGTAGCAAAAAAATCCCAGAGTTACAGTACTTGGACCTTTTCTCGCACCCTCCACCAAGAAATTGGAAACGAGAGCTTCAGGACTCCAAACCAAATGTGCATCACTTAAAATATCACTGATTCGCTGGCGATTTGGCTTATATAGTGTTTTAGAATCCTGGTATGCCCTGCCAGTGCGAATCACCAGCGGTATCCACACCACCACACAATTACTTCAGCCATCTATGGTGAGCTGGGCCAATGAACTTGCCATAGTTGCACCAAATTGGACACATCATTTATTATTCACAAAGTAAAAACCCAATGTTCATGTCACTCGCATCGACTAAAAGTTAAAGCCATGTATGGACATGCATGTGATTTGTAAACAATAATGTGGATACGTCATGTATCAAATATGTCTATATATAATGTATAAATGCATGGTTAACCCACCATCTTTTTTGGCAACTGGTATAATAAAACCAACAACGAAAACATCGAAATTGGATGATTGGACCCCGCTTCGAGATGCTCCAATACAGATCTGTAGGCACCATGGTGGTGGCATCAATCCGCACCTCCTGTGCACATGCGGCCATCGAAATTGTACGGAAACACAAAGGGGAAGCAAATTGAAAAACCATCAGCTGGTGCAGGGTGGTACCCCCCCAGTTGTGTTTGTTGGTTTACAATAAATATAATCTCATAATCCCTAGTTATTAGACTCATTTGCACCAACGTGGCTAACGATTTGGGGCACCACCCCGTGATGTCTGACAACCTCCCTGAATTCAAAAGTAAATTAAGTAATCATATCAAAAAAACAAGAAATGGAAATTCTCAGCATGTAGCTGTCCAAGTTGGACGATTTCAGGTGAGGTGTTGGAAGTCCATGTGGTCAGTGAAAAATGGCCTGGCCATCTGAATAGATACTTGCTACTGAGCTTTGAATTTACCTCACCAAACATCATCAGAGTTCGTCAAATTTTCAGATCTCGCACAGTCTCTAATGTGGAATCATCCCAAACAGATCCCAACTGTGGTCAAAAATCGGGACGTATGTGGCATACCCGGGCATAGACCCATTAGTTAGTTGGAGATGGTTTCCGCTTCACCTCCTGAAAGGTACTGCGACACCGGCCTTCTGACGCTTGTCGACAGTTTCTGCCTTTGCAATCTTTGGCTCCACCTGGTGGGAAAATGTCACCCCCAAAAAACCCTGGGGATCCCTGCAGAAGATCTCAAGCATGTTGCAGAATAGTCTGATATATCAATGGATTGGTTTAAGGGAAAATCTTAACCGGAAACCATAGATTTTCCCATCAAATATGGGGTTTTCCTGTAAATTTTCCCTTAAACCAATCCATTGAATATAGTCTGATGATGCCTGTAAAATGATATAGACGGTCATGAAACGAGCTTGTTGATACCTCGTGGGATATTTTCTTTGTTTGCATTGAACCGGGACAATCCATTAGTCAGGGACATTGGGGAGTTTTTAGTATTGACACAGGGTGGTACCAGTTATAAGTTGGTCTGCAATCCCCATTTAAGTATGACACCACCCTAGTTGCTGAACTTGTAAACCAACTTAGCTAACAATGCGGCACCACCCTGCATGTGTTGACCTTACAACCCACCTTTGGCTTCTCTGCTTCTTTTGCCTTTGCCTCGACAAAGCTGCGACGGCCCGGTCGGGCCCAAAAATCTACGGCCCGCTGATAAGGAGGATCTTAGGCCAGGAAGTGTTGAAGGTTGCCATGAGGAAATCTAGAAGAGAATGTGGACCTATGTGCAGGATTAAAGTCAAGCTGGGATGAATGATGATGAATGTTACGCTTAACTCCTGGGCTGTTGAATTGGGAGGGTACCATATCTAGTAGCACATAGCACATTACAGTATCACCACATGGGTTGGTACCCACTAATTCATTAACCTGGATTTACTGATGTCGGGTTGACATGATATACAAATGTAATATATATATATATATAAATAAATAATCTTTATATATTGTGTATATATATATATTTGTATATTGTATGTATATATATATAGTATATTTGTATATTTTGCAATTATTTTGCATGAAATATCATAATATATCCCAAGGGTGACACATGCACAAGAAAAGTAAGGGACCTTCTGCTGCAAATGTACATCACTGACGTACAATTCCGGTTCTTCAACCTAGATCTCTCTCAATCTTCCCCGTCCCAGAGTTTATTGGTGTAAGACAGGGTTGAGAGGAAACCCCTTTATTTATCTTTACCGTATCTGTTGGTTTCCCAACTGTCCTTTTTTCCTTTCTTCTGATGTTCCCCGTACCCCAGCACCTTGGAGTCCTTCTGCATCGAATCACTATTGCCCCACACCAGTGCCATAAGCCGCGAGATGGGGGCCAGTTGGGACGGCACGACATAAGCCATGGCGAGAATGACTTTGGGAGTCAATTGAATCGCACGTTTGGTCAATCGCGCGCGGGAACTGTCGCACCCTTGGAATTGGTCGAGCAGTACAAATACTGCGGCATAGTGTATATATATATATACTGGCCATGAACAAACATAATTTTATGGTTTGGGGTGATAAGGGCATGCTTGGGATGATCATAGGGTAATGACCAGGACAAATGTCAAGCGGGAATGTGAGTGCCATCTATCTATCCTTATTTCCTCCGAAAAAGAATCCTAAAATGGAAACTTTACCACATTCCAAGTGGGCTTCTGGGAAGTTCTGTGATGGTGTTCAGAGTGTGGAAACACTGGGAAACGTGCACCAAACATATCAAAGAGAATCATGTTGCTTTAGATTGTACGCCAACATTGAGTCGACCCAGTCTTTGCTTAACCCATTCAAGGTAGATTGCATGCCTGCAAACTGCCAGCACTTCAAGTTCTGCATGATACATATTGCCTACATTGAGTATAATCAGCATGTGTATATATATATATATTGATATATGTATATATACACATTTATATATATATATACATATATATATATATATACATATTTTTATATACTGTATATCCGCCGCAAAGCCTGTATATAACATTTGTAGCATACCGAGAGTTCAGCGACCTATCTACCCTGTCCTATCCAGTTCGATCATATCCTAAAAATCGCCGCAAATGATGACAATCTCACAACAAACTTACTATAGATGATGGTTAGCCGCAGAAACCATCCATCAAAAAAACAAAAACAGTTCTTTAGATTTGAGAAATGAACATCCACATGTTTAAAACAAAATGTGGCACTGTGTTGTGATTGCAGCCACCACATAGCTTCCCCAACTGGTGGATCACTGTGTCCGGAAAGTTGGCTTGAAACCATCGCAGCGGCGCAAAAAGGATGCTGCAAAGCCACCATGGCGGAAAGGGAAGCGATAGAGACATGCCTTCTTCATGGATGTGTCAGAAACTGGGGTGTATATATATATATGTGTGTGTGTGTTATATTATATGTATGTATATGCTCTCGACAGTTATGGCTAGTTTAATGGAAACATCATGATAAACCAGTGAATGTTGGGATCAATGAAGTCCATAGAACGGAGCCGCTGGTTGAGCCATTGTCAAACAAGTAGTCAAATTGAAGCTGCTCTTTTCGGGATGGGCATGGTGCGTGCCATTTGTTTGAAAGAACCACTGGGTCTAGTATAGGCGTGGTCTCGGTGCTAAAGCAGGTGGAGATACAGCGAAATCAGACTGTGTTGATTCAGAATGTGTGAGCAGCCAGTGGCTAGGGGAAACTACACATTGGTTCAAAGCAAACATTGGTTCCACTATTTGGATCTATTTGGAGGATCCTTCCACTTAGACTGTCAGTAACCCTGAGGTAAGTGCCACTAACCAGTTGCCAGCTGCCAGGCTTCATAGGGCTTACTGCTTAAGACCTACCTCCTTGGTGGTCTCATTCCAAGAAAGGGGTTGTCAACTGGAAGTGGCTGAAAACACCACCGGGATTCGATGAACGTGGTTGCTGGCCTCGTTTTGTTTCCCCCTCTCCGGCCCCAAACACATCTGTTATCCGTATATCTCATGATCATTCTCATCCCATGTTCATCTGTTCATCATTATCAAATCATATGAAAACATCATTATCCCATGATTTTCCATTCTCATCATTCCAGTATCATATCCATGTTCATTATCCAAGTTGGTAATTTAACATAGCTATGGAAAATCACCATGTTTAATGGGAAAATCCACTATAAATGGCCATTTTCAATAGCTTTTTGTTAGTTTACCAGAGGGTATCCAAGTTGAAAAATACGTGGAATCCCCATGGTTCATGGGGAAAAAAACAGATCCTTTTTGGGATCCGGCTGGGTCCCACGAGCTGCCAACAGTCCAGCTGACAGCTGCAACCTGAGCAGAAAGATGTGGGATTTTTCCGTTTGAAAACCCGTGGGTTTCCTGAGAAAATGGTCCACACATGGATACAAATGGTGGATTTTTCACATCTATGTTAGTTTACAGGAGGGTATGCAATGATCAGAGAGGTATCTCATATCCAAGATTCGAAGAATTGGAGGTACTTTTATTGATGATCTCCATTGATATCCTATTACCTTCTAGCAATCGAACAGATTGATATGGAAAACCAGTATATTACATTCCACCAGGGTGTTTGGGGCTATGTATCCTATCTTCAATCTTCACCCTTGGTATTTCCTGCATGTTTCATTGGGAAAAATGGCCAGCTGAAGGTCAGAGGTGACTTGAGGTCCCTCGGGTCCAATGAAACGGGTACGCCGGATGGCTGTAAGAATCCCAACACCTTGTGCAAGACTGAATCACATTGCCGTGTTTGAATATACACCCTTCACCAAAGTTTCACCCCTGACCGCCCTGACCCAGCGACCAGTGACAGGGCTCGCTGTGCAGTCGCCCCACTGCCCAACGAGCAGCTAATCACCTGCGAAAGGTGTTGCGCTTCTTCAGGTGACACTCACAGGGGGTTCATACCATGGGAAGGATGTGTTGTGAAGTTTTCCATTTCGGGGGGGAACCGTCAAAAATTGTGACTGAATCAACCAAAATTGGGTGTTAGCAATCAAACACAGGGACTTAAGGATGAACAATCGTGACTGGACCAACAAAAATGATGGTTTAATTTGCATTTTACGCTGGTACAACCAACTACATCCAATTTGGGTGCATCCAAAAAATGACGGACACCCCCAAACAAGCAGACATTTTAATCGGACAAAACGGGAACGTTTTGATACAGCCTGGATTTCTGGGGTGCATTATTTCAAACTACCTGCATAACGTATGGTTTTTAGTCATTGCCGACCTTAGTCTCAGGTACCCTTCAAAAAATGCAATGTTTATTTGGTTGTTAAGTACCACCAGTGATATACACACATATAAATATGGATCTGAAACCACCCAGTTTTGATGGGTACAGTGTATAATATGGTTTCCACAGGGAATGGATGAGAAAATATTCCTCAAAATTGAAGATTCCAAACATGACCAAGGACCTGGGCACTGACCATCCAGGGTTTCCCAGTGAATTAAAGTCATGGAGGCTTAACTACTATTGGTTCATTATAATATAGTAATGTTAGTAAAGCAATGTCATAAACCAACCATATTTTGATGGTTTATACTGTTTATACCATCCGTTGTCAAATAATTGTCAAACTGGGGATGAGTTCAGTGGCATTCTGCGGCATTCCCTCATTTCGCATGCTCCAAGCCCCGCCTCGTCCAAGCGCTGCATGCTGGGCCTCACCGACAGCGGACTCATGCTGGATATGCTTGAATAAGATGTGCAAATGGATAGATACGTATAGAAATATCCTATAGAAATATTATAGGATCTTAGATATCTATAGGATCTTAGAAATATCCTAGATGTGTATACATCATGGTGTATCTTAGATAGAAAAGTAAAATTAAAATGTCCCACACAACAAATCACTGGGAATATGTTTGAAAATCCCCAAAATTCTATGTACTTCAGGATGCTTATCTTTTATGCATACCAATCTGCATAGCATGCAGCGTGTGGGTCCTACAAGGTGCCCCAGTTGTCTTATAGCCCCCATGAACTATAGACTATAAATATAGCCCTAATATAGCCCTTATAAACATAGTTATACCTAGTCTTTGTAGTACATGGTTATAGCATGTTAACCAACTTGGCTATGGACCACCTTGTAACCTATATTCATCTATATTGCTGCAGAACGTTAGCACCGCCTGCGACTTGCCAGCAGCTGCAAAGCCTAGAAACAGCGCTTGTCGCAAGGAAGAAGCTGTGTGGCTTGGCTCAATGAAATGGTAGATCTCATGCAGGGTGCGGCCCCATAGTCTACTAAAAATTGGTGATTTTCAGGGTCTATGTTAGTTTACCAGAGGGTACTACCTAGCAAAGTTCGTGGGTTTTGTTAGTCCAATACGGTTGGGTTGATTAGGGGGTTTTATCTACAGTATAGCTCATGGGGATTGTAAACCAACAAACGTCACTGGGGATCATGTTGTCTGAAATGCAGTGTATAAATATTGAATATGGTTTGAGCTGTTTACCAATTAGTTTCAACTGTATACTGTAAAGCATGTTGTCCACGATATTGCCCGCTACCTTATTGTACTTTAACATATTAAGCTCATTGCTAAAAGACTAACAACAAATGATTTGAAAACACGTATCTGGGATTAACCTGCCAAAAGGTCTGCAAAAAGGTCTGGTTTTAATCCGCAAATGAAAAGGAACATCAATAAAAAAAGCAATAGCCAACAATGATCGAGACAAGACTGGCATTGCAACTAATAGCAAAACTATACAAAACTGGTGTATAGCCGTGTATAGCAAAACAACATGGATCATTGGATATCACGGAGGTGCAAAAACAATAATGATTCAATGTTTGCCTCTGATTTCACTGGAACTGTACGGAATTGATGAGCCCCTGTGGCCGGATGGTCATTACTTGGAGGATGATTCAACTTAGTAAGTGCTCAGCAACTGTGGTATAACCGTACCAACTCACAAGTCATTGGATCTGTGGATCCCACTGGAGCCTTTGATCAAGCCTTTGTCCTTTTGGGAAACATAAGTGGGGCCGGTTCGGCATATCATTAATCCATAAAAAATATTATCATTTACCTATATAGCGCTTGCGAAAAAACATAGTCGAAATAACCGAGCTCAGCTCATAAAATATAATCAATCGGTTTTGAATAGCACCAAACAAATAGATACAAATACAGTATGTTGAATCATGATTTTCATCCCTTCCCCCTAGGGCCCTAAGGCCCGAAACGTAGCCCAAATACTAAAAGCGAGGGGTCGACCGAGCTGCCGCTGTTTGACAGCTGGTGCCGCGAAAACAAGGCTCCTGGGCGGAACCAAAAAACCTTGGAGATAGCCCTGGTAAATTTATAATGTATATATATATATATATGTGTGTGTGTGATATACTTCTATATACTATCTATTATGTATACTGTTACTGTACAGTAATACGGATGAATGATGATAATTATATATATATATATATGTATTGTAAAGTTATAAGCTAACTAATCATTGGGTATATAGATCAATACACATGTTCTAAAAGAAATTGGAACAACCCGATAGTTACATGTAGAATTATACAGAACATTTTTCAAGGGAAGCAAGTTGCAGCAGCCACGGATTTCCATACCTATGTTTGTTGTATAATTTATTGGGGACATGTTAGCAAGGTAACATCCGCACCCTGTAGCCGCTAGAAAAGAGTGAAACTTCACACAACTTCAACATGTCCAACATTTTTTATGCAGGTGTGTCGCGTTTCTTTCTGGCCTTCTATCCGCCTGGGTTTGTCATGGCCTTTCGCCAGGGGATATGCCAAACACATCCCGACTGCCGAGGCTTGGGCCAAAATCACTGTCTCCAGCAAAGCTGAGAGATCCTGCAGCAGCAGGATGTGAGCCAAAGGGCCAAGCGGACATGGTCCAAAAACACCAAGCCAAGCATATCAGTGACACCCCCCAAGAAATGAGATATATACTTAGATGTGCATCCCAGTTAGGCATTGATTTATAAAAACCCAGATAAATCCTATGTAACCCATGTATGACTGGGGTTTAGTATGGTTGTTGCCCACTTACTAAGTGAGATGCACCCCTAAGCCCTAAGTACCATAGCCATCATACTTTGGCATATTGTGAATGTGAACAAATTGGATTAAAACACGTGTTGTTTGAACATGAGCAAATTCAAATATTCGATGAGTGACCGACGCCAAGCATATTCTGAATATGAACCAACACATTGCTATATGTTGGAAAAATAATGGATGTTCACTTTACCGGAGAGAACAAAAACAGTCCTCACACTTGGTAAATGCTTCTCAGCCTCCGGTTAGAGTTAAAAAAAAGTTGGGGATCTGAGTGGCACGCCTTGTCAGGATTCTCCTCGCCGTTCAAGTCGCGTGCGAAGAGGAGTTCGGTCAGACCCTAAGGGGCGGGCATCCAGGGGTGGGAGAAGGGGCCCAGTGGTAATTCTCTGCGTCTGGGAAATATGCAGGTTTACATGTAAAGTTTACATGCACATATACAATGTATGTGAGTGTGTGATATTCATACATGATTGTATGCGTATAAATATATATATATGTATAAATTCTGTAGGTTTGAGTTGTTAATGGGACGGCCTCATTTCAGGGACTACACAAGCATCTCTACTTCTCATATGTTCTGGTACACACACCCAAGCGGGGTGCTAATGTGAGAGCAACCATAAGGTAGTTTGGGAAATTCTGAAGCCACTGTTTGACCAGTCACTGTCTCACTGTCCTGTAAGACTAGTAGGGAAAGGTTGGGGTAATAGCCATAGCTGATAATAATGTTAGCCTCACTTGACATTTCAACACCAATAAAAATGAGTATCATTATGGAGTAAGGGTAATAACACAAATCTGAAGGCAATTATAGGAATCAACTATAAACAACAATGTATTGTTGGGGATGGTGTTCCCCCTCATCCCTATGACGGGCACAGTTTATGTTGTTTGGAGGGAGGGTATACCCCAGTATCTCCCGCTTAGTTTCCTCCCCATTCTGGTTGGCTTCATCACCATTAGATCCCCGTCTACTTGAGCAATGTTTACAATGTGGATACAAGGGTGTGCCCCCAAGCTTTTAGCCGATACATAGTAATACCACAGACCCAACAGCCAACGTACCGATACTGAACTAAACCAACATAGCTAAGGACTGAAGGGCGCCACCTGGCATAAATCCTCATTGTTGTTGGTGAAGTCCGTTAATAACCATTTTCCGGGTCATGACTTCGCTCAACACGGTCCCCCTTGTCACATCTGAGTTCTTCTGCGAGCGCGCCGGTGGCGACTTCCTCCTCCCACAGGCGCTGGATACATGAGCACAATGCCTGTGTAGTGATATTTACATGGTCAATAATGGCTAATACTGGTTAATTATCCTTGTGATGCAAGGATATATAAATATAAATGAATACACATGTATATATATATATATATACATACAAGTGTGTAATATATATATATACATAGGTGAAAACTAATTTCATTGCACAGCAAAACCATAGTAGCCTCTACCAGCAAAACGTCCTTGGCCAGAAATGTTGCGCACTTTTGGGAAGGCCTCAAGACCACTGGAGCAACGCGCCCGGTGGTAACCCCGCAGCATTTTGGGGAGAAAAACAAGGTTCAATGGAAGGATTCTTGGGATAATCATGGATAATCCACATTCATATACTGATATATATTATCAATATATAGATAAATGGAAGGACTCTCTCTGGACATGGTGAATTTTCGGTTGGTATCTCAGTTCATTAAGGTGTACCTCCTGCCACTAAACCTGCATGGTGCCAAACATCACTATATTTGAAGGATTAAACACAATCTTAATCGACATATCCGCACCGAAATGATGTTTCATCAGCCCAAAAAAAAACTGCAGAACTAATCAGAAGTGATCCCTTTCCCCTAATTTCCACCAGAAATTACATCCCAATATTCAAGACCACCTACCTTCTGGTTTGCCATGGATAATCACCATTGTTAACGGGCAACGAACTAAACTGGCCATGGTTTCCATAGCTATATCTGGTTACCATAATTGGGATTAATTAGATATACTCCCCCGTAAAATCCCGTAAACAAACATAGATGTGAACAAAACATTTAACAAAACCTTCATTTGTATATAGTAGATCATGTTCCTAGGAAAATCATAGGGTTTTCCACATCCTCCCGTAGGTTTAACCCAGGGAATTTTCAAGATCACCTAGACACCACGCTTCAGTCTTGGATTGTCCCGCAGCTTCTCCAGCTGGGAATCTCGCAATAAGAGCGCAAGCACTTCCTCACATCCCTGGCGGCTTTCACCACTGCAGAAACCAAGAATGGAAAATGGTTTCTAACCGATATACGGGTGTGTGTTAAAATGGGGGTACCCCCAAGTCATCCAAGCCATTCAACCATTTTAGTATTGATAAAACCATGGTGACTTGGGGATCCACCTAAGAAACCCCCACATATACAGTATATATATATATACACATATACATATCATATCATATCATATCATATCATATCATGTCATATAACTAATCCATCAATCTCTGAGCCTTTTCCACCACCTGGTGGGTTCTTGAAATGGGGGATCCCCAGTCACCAGTCGTCACCATGGTTGTTTCATGTTGTTTCAATAGCCAAATTCTCGAATGACTTGAATGATTTGGGGTAGCCACCATTTTAGAAAACCTCCATATCACTTAAAGGGTATTCAACCCCAACAAATTCCTATCGAAATTGAAACATGGACAAATCCTCAGAATCGGCGTCAATCCTTGAGAGACTATACTGGTGGACAATTAATTGTATGTTACTGTAGGGATGAATGGACATATGATAGCCTCCAAGATATTGAACTAAACTAAATTCATCTTTCACACACACACATGTACTGTATATATATATATTGCAGAATGCGCGTTAAATAATATACACTATACAACCGTCAGTACCCTGCTACCAGTACAGTATAATTAATTATATATAATCATCAACGAACCGGTGTGTTTAGCAGGCACAGCACACGCACGTTCTATGACACACTCCTCCCAAGGGCCTGCACCAGTGACTTAGCCTGAGGGGTCAGGATTGCTGAACAAAACTCAATATGGAGGTGTCCTAAATTGGGGGTACCCAAAATGGATGGTATTTATAAGGAAAAAATTGGGAAAATCCATCTATAAATGGATGATTCGCAAGTCATTTATATAATATGATATAGACAAGTCCAATCATCGAAAGTAAGGATGGCAAAGAAATAGATTGAAGCCACCATCAAAAAAGGTTTCTGGTCAAACTTGGTTGCCCCAAGAGTTAGAGTTGACTCTGTGGGGGTCCACACAGCAGTTGGACTTTTGACTCATGACTAAAACATGTTTAAGAACAATTCTCACCATCGAAATACGAAGAAGCCCGCTGCGGTCACCCTGAATTAGGATTTTTTAAGGAACAAACAAGTGCTGAAAAAAAACGCAGTTTCTAAGCATCTTGAACCACCAGCAACCATCTCCAGCTATCACCAAGCAATCATGAAGCGAGCCATCGCACCTCGGTAGGTGGCAACCTCAAAGAAGCAGCCGCTGTGGTTACAACATGTTTTTCTCAGCGGTTGAATGCAGAAATGGAGGAATTAAACAAGGCATGATGGATTTAGCTATTTTTTGGATAGTTCATGGGAATATACGAGCCATACTGGTGATACAATCGAAATATCCATGGGATATATGACCAATTTCTATATATGATATAGGTTGTGCGTCGCCCCCATTTGATATATTTTATGTTTTTTCATGCGGAAAATTGATGAACATGGTGATAAACCACTGGATCTTAGGGCGCCGTTTCAAACAATCACATGAAGGAAAACAAACACATATGCACCACAGGGGTGGTTTTAAGTGGCAAGGGGTTGGTTGGTTCGAGGCGTCTGTTGCAATTTTCTTATATTTTCTTGGGCACAACAGACGCAGAAAGGTGAGATCAAATTCAGCCACTGAGGCAGCGACAAATCCAGGAGCCTCTTCAACAAACCCAAGGTTTCACAAAATTCTTCTGGACCTTGGCACTGAAAGAAAAATCCAAGTCATAGGGAGCATTGTGCAGGTATATTATATGTATATTATATTACATACATCTTACACAGTAGATATATGTATATAATTACTATATACAATGTTGTTCTATATTACATATAAATTTTATGTTTATGCGATTTTATGCGTATACACATAGATCTCCAAAGTGAAGACATATACCCTCCAAATCTCTCCAGTAAACAAAGCTAAATATGGAAAATCCAACCACCAGTGCTGCTAGGTCACCCCAAAACTCGGCCTGAATGCAGGGGCTGCCTAGAGAATTACCGTTTCCATGTTGTTTGGAAGCCGTGCCTTCCATGCAACTACCTGAAGCAAAATGTTCAAGCAAGGATACACCATCGACGCAATTTCAGTTTAGATTGTCCAGCCATCGTTGCCCGCAATGAAGTTGATCTTCCTAACTTGGTTTTGAAGTATATAAAGGACAATGGTCTTCTAATCTTAGCTAACCCATTCTTACGGGAAAAACGCATGCCAAAACAGCGATTGTTCTGAGGGGTCATGTTTGAATGAATCCACCCAGAAAATTTGGCACAAAATGGAGAAACTGTCGCATCATGGGGGAGTAGGGAAACTGCAGCAGAGAGTCTTTTGTCAATAGTAGTCACTTTTAGCACACACTTGCTTAGGCCAATTTCATCGGAGTGTTGTTTCAACACACTGATCAATCTTTGGGTTTCTTGTCTTAGGGCATCATCAATGGGTATTCCAATCGGCCCATCGTTCTCATAACAGGGATCGTTCTTCTGGTGGACTACTGCCTAGTTTTTTCCCGGACGTTTTTGATCAAAAAAAAGGCGAAGAAGGATCCGGGTGGGAATGGGCGTGATTGCTTTTAGGAGGGGGGGAAAAACAATTCTCTATTCTCAGCTGGCAACCGTTCTTCGTGACTAGCATCGTTCTCAAGGAAAGACCATGAACGGTTTTGACCAGATTTTTTCAGCTGAGTTGGGGCAGGGGACAGGAGTGTGTACTTTGGTGTGCAACGTGCACGCATCGTACTCAGCAGCACTACACGTTCTCACGAACACCGATCGTTCTCACGAACACCGCATCCATGGACTTGGGATTAGACTGATTTGGGTGCCTAAAGCGGTTCTCCAGATCAATCATAATAATTAATGTTGTTTTTCCGTTTTTTCTTCAGGAATTTGGTTCATATTCAGCAAAGGATTGCCTTAAATTTGACTGCAGCAACTATGACCTCCATAGGTTGAGATTCCTTTGGAAACGGTTTGCATTTTGTATATTGCCTGTATGAAGGATGGTTAATGTGATGTTTTTGGCGTTCTATATTTTCATTCAAACATATCCAAAGTTGAAACAGCCCTTCGGAATGGGCGGGGTTTCATTAGTCTGAGAACATAATTTTGTGCAACCTCTCTGGTCCAACGGCCCAACCATCTTTTCCAGGCACTATCTTTTGCGGCCTCCATGTGAGTTTTCAATTTTCAGGAGAGCCAGGAGAGCCTTTTTTATGGGAGGAAAAACACGCAAGCAATGGCTTTCAACTGTGGAACATTTGATAGAACATTTGCCTACTGGGACTTGGTTGAAGTAAATGCTTAGAAGGAAACCAATGAAAAGCCTGTTTTGAGAGGAAACACTTCCAGTTTCTCAGCAAATATCAACCCCCCTGAGCATACCCCTTGCCGGTCAGAGATGGTTTAGTTTACGAATGTTTACGAGAAGATTTTATACCCCCTTGGGGCGTTGGACTTGGGGTTGCTGGAGGGCATCGCGCGCCTGTGACTCGCTGATCCTCGGTGCAACCAGGACTGCTGTTAGGGGCTATGCTGCTGCTCATCTATCATCATCTATCTACCCTCTGGTTATTTAACATAGCCATGGGAAATGGCCCATTTATAGATGGTTTACCTATTAAAAATTGGGATTTTCCATAGCTATGTTAAATAACCAGAGTGTATATATTTCTATCTAGTCATTCATGCATTCGTGTATTTCTTGGGAACAAAAGGGTAAACCTGACACAAATACCATGAGGAACAACACATTTTTGGAGAGTCACTAAGGGAGCAAAAACTCTAATGTCCTGTCATCCCAACTATCAACTTCCACCATATCACCATAGCGTCCAGTTGATTCAAGTTGGCTATCTTGGGAGATATCAACAAATTGTGTTTGGTTTACTGGACTAGTAGACTAGTTGTTTATCTTGAATGTGCAGGAAAGCATTGACTCTTGCCATCTCAATGTGAGGGAGGCTTCTGTAGAAGTGTTCCCATTTCGCACCGTCGGTCCATGACCTGGAATAGATAAAACAAACACATGGATGAGGATACGTTCAAAACATGTTTCCTTTTTTTTGGAGGGAAACTGGGGAAACCTCATCATCATCATTGACACACTCCCCCTCCAAAAACTCCCCAAACGTGTCTCCCGTCACTTAGCCCCAAGTCTTAAACCAATCGCTGGTTGAGCATGAAGGAAGTCTGAACGAGGGGGCACACCATTGGGGATCTCCAGATTCTTCAGATCCACCGATTCTTTCAAGGACACTTTTCATCCCACATTGGAAACCTGTCTGGATGCCTACTGTCGCACCAAATGCAGCAAGTTTCTCTGATTTGGAAGCACAGGCCTTGCAACCGAAAGCCAGACCCCATGACATATGACATCCGCATTGGGAATCTGCTGGGAAACCGTGGCCAAATTTTGTTGGGTCCAAGAATGCTCCAATCAACTGATACCCAACCTGGCTTATTTAAGCAGCTTTATTTTTTTTCAAACAAACGTATGCACAACTTGTTCCCAGAATGTAATTGTGAAACTGGCTGCCATGCCGGCATGCAGCGCAAAACAATTCCCATTTGCTTGGGAGTAATCATGTCATCCGGATCGTTTCTTGCCCTGGCATGCCCTCGTAATATTTATGTCAATAGAGACATGTTTAAATCATATTGCCATAACTCATAACTTGCCAACTATTGTGAACCAGTTAGCAAATGATGAACTGAATATTGGAAGTTCCGTGGGAATTTTCATCATTCAGCTGGTTATATAGAAAGGCAATAAGAACCTAGCAAACCACAACAAGGCCGACAGCTGAACTTGCCAGTTTGCTTGTCACATGTGCATAAACATGTAGAATAGTTGGTGGCCCACCCCAGTTTGTAACTGGCTTCGGGTAAGAAGGGGCAATGTCCAGCTACAAGAAGGGTGAACTAATCCACTTAAGATTTCTGGGGCCAGCCCTGCCCCTCACAGCCCGAGCCGCCCACTGAGCCCCCCAAACCACCAAAAAGGGAACGACCTCCAGCAGTCCAAGAGCCGCCTGCGGTGGAACGTCCCAATAATAAATGTACCATTTGGGGCTGGTTCATAGCACCCATTTATGGTTTATTTTTGTGTTCGCCACATGATCAGAATATCGATGGACTTTTGAATGGAATATTGAGTAAACAGCTAATGGATGCATTGACATTTAAGGGATTGTTTTTCGGTTGACACCATTGTTGTTGCACCCAGATCGAAGGGTTTCCGGTACACATTCAATTCTGGGAAACTATGCGATCTATTGTTGGATATATGATATGAATGTGGGTTTGGGTACTATCTTCCCAGCTATCTTAATAAGGGTAATCCAATCCCCTAATATACATTACAACCTCAACATGAATAGATCCAATGCATTCAACCGGGTACGAATTTGATATTTGCGAGAACAAATCAACTTCGTATGGCTGGAAAGATGATGTGAACGTAAGATAACGTAAGATTGTACTGAGAAAATTGTTGCTGGCTCTACACACGCATACACGCACACACACATATACATATATACACAGAACATATCATAACAGGTATATAAATATAATCATATCTGCAATATAAATATGTTTATCTGAAAAAAAAAACAATAACCACAACATGCTATGACGGTCATCATTTCCCAAATGCTATTGCCATCACTTGGGAGACCCAGGCCTGCTGTGCCTCTTCCTCTGTGCCAGCCTCAGTGGTAAACAATGGTTCTTCATAGGGCACCAAGCATGTTATGAGGATATCATAGGGATAAACTGGCCAGTAATCATGGTGATACATGGCGAAATATATTGATATTAAAAAAATATGTGCACATAAAGTGACTACCCGCAAACAGGGATTCACAAATCAACCCATGTTTGGGGATATCATCTGTGATCCATTTAAACATTTTACTTTATAGATCGTTATTTTTGTATTTATGGTCTCGCGTTCCGTGTTCCTACCCCCCCCAATGGTATGCGTCCCCAGGTAGCACCCCCGTCCCTTCTATTTGCAGCATTTCTAGGTCTTTGCAACATTTCTGACTACCAGCCTCGCATTTACTAGGCACATGCTACTTTTTAGACGACCTACGTAGCACACATACTTCCTCAAAGTACCTACGTACTACCTATGGTCATATATACATGTGCTACGTATCTACTTCCTGTGTGTAAATACAATATGTATATATATATAGATGTGTACACATATTAAAGATACATGAATAAATATACATACAAATATATAAATATAGATACATATATATATACATAAATATACATACAAATAAACATACATACACATATATTTATATATATATTTATATATATATATATATATATATTTATACGCATATATATATACATAGATATATAGACATACATACATACATAACATAACATAAAATTACACCACATTAAATTACATTAAATTACATTGCATTGCATTACATTTCATTACATTACATACCATACATACATACACGATGTTATACATATATATATATATACATACATAGATAGATAGATAGATAGATCGATCGATCGATAGATAGATGAGATAGATGAGATAGATGAGATAGATGAGATAGATGAGATAGATGAGATAGAGAGATGAGATAGAGAGATG
>Ga0126342_10006797_pt1 | contig 20349 bp, 16 predicted proteins | sample Cyp1metagenome_FD_92528 | JGI IMG/M metagenome (GOLD analysis project Ga0126342, IMG submission 92528) | Coral microbial communities from Lord Howe Island, Old Settlement Bay, Australia - Cyphastrea 1 metagenome | ecosystem: Host-associated > Invertebrates > Cnidaria > Coral ...
CCGGCTCGGCTGGAACGGCGCAGCGGCATGACTCACTGTGACGGCCTGGTGGCTGATTGAAGCCTTCAGTGAGCTTGAGCAAACAAGCTGAAACTTTCACGATGGCAGCCATATGGCAACAAACTCTAAGCATCATGAGGTACTTGTTCATCACCAAGACTATCCGAAACTCAAGGCTCCCATTTGTCGTTTCCTCGGTGCAAACTAGTCGCTGCAATTCTGGTTCTTTGTGCTTCAAAGTCATCTCATGTGCATGAACCATTCTTCGACACAGTAGTTTCATGCTTCATGCAAATCTCAAGCAAGGATTTGAAATCTCAAGCATGTCTGCCAAAGAGAAGCACTGAACTTGTTCAACATCTCAAGTTCACAGCCTCATTATGTACCAGCGGGATCCAGTGGGGCAGCTTCTATGTTATACTAGCAAAATGGGCAGGGGATGGTAGGGGCCAAGATTGAGGTACCATTTCGAAGAGGCTTGACTGTAATGCCAACCCCGGGTTAATAAACCATAGTTGCCATAGTTTATTAGGGTGGTACTTCCCCAATAGTCATTTCATCTGATACTTTTTTAATGGTACCCCCCCAAATTAAACAGCCGTTTTTACGGGGTTTATTAATCTAGGGTTGACATTACTCTGCAATCAAACAAACACCCCGGTGCTCGGACCCTTTTGGGCCACGAGTCGCGCACCGATCGTTTGGCGTGGCCAAGCTTGGTGATCTCATGGTGCTGGGGTGATCCCAAAAAATTCCCCGCAAAAAAAAAAAACACATTATAATGTGTATATATATAAATATGCATTTATCTATTCATATAATATGATTATCCGTGATAATTCATTTGTGATTAGTCTTTTTATTACCCTCTGGTTATTTAATGTATGGAGAATCAGCCTTTTGAGTAGGTAAATCATCATAAATTTCATAAACCAACTCATATATGGGCCATTTCATCCATTTTCCCATAGCAAACTCTTCAATGACCAGATTTCATCAGATTTCCCTTGTCCCTTGGAGATTTTTTGTTGTGGGATTCCACCCTCACACGACTTCATCCACCAAATGCACGGCGTTCAACACATCAGCAGGGCCCATGGTGTTGAAGCAAAGCTCCTGGGCTGCCCACTTTTCAGGCAGAACGCCCGGAAAAGGGAAAAAACATGGGAAGCAGCAGCAATTTTCAAAACAGGTGAAAGTATACATCAGGTGCATATATATATAAATATATATATATATATATTTATTATGTATATATAATAATGTGTATGTATATATATATATTATATTTTTTAATGTGTATATATATATAGAGATTTATCTATTCATAATTTATACATTGTGTGTGTGTGCGATGTGTGGATTTATCTTCAGTTTCACCCGCCAGATCCATCTCTCCCATCTCTCCTTCTTTGCACCTTTTGGGCACTTGGACTCCACCCAGGTATAGAAAGGCAAGTCCCTGGGCCATGGCGTCGTCATCCCTTTTTTGGGGAGATAAACCAAACCTGGGGATGATTTATACACTCAAAACAATTCCTGGTTGGTGGTTTCACCCCCTCTGAAACATATGAAAGTAAGCTGGGATTATGATTCCCAATATATTTATGGAAAACACAAAAACACATGTTCCAAACCACCAACCAGATTATATCATATTATATATCATTATCATAGTAATCATAGAGTGATAACATATCTACATGAAACAATCATATACACCGAATGATACACCTCGGGGATGGTGACCATGGCATTGGGTGAATCCCACAGAAGTTTCAAAAAGCATCAAAAAGCCACGGCCTCCCGGTCCCGGACTTAGGCCCGAGCTTCTTCACAGATTCCTGTCAAGGATCAGAACTGAGACGGATGATCAACCCATAGTCAACCCTGAACTAATTGGCCTTCAACAAAAAAAAAGTGCGGGGGTTACAACCCAAGATAGTTCATTGAATTAGCTACCAAAATTGGCATGCCTTCTACACCTTCTACAAATAAACAGGGCCAATCACAGCCACGTTTCCCTTGACCGAAAAAACAAACGCGCCTGTGAAGTTTTTAACTTGGACATCACCACATGACCTGAGGTGCTCAAGCCCATCCGATCTCCGATCGCACCTAAAATGAACGTGGTAAAGGCTGGTGTTGGAAACAGGATGGAAATATCCTGAGATGATTCCTGTAACATCCTGTAACTAGGTAAAATCATCAAATTGTGAAACTTGCTATTGATTCAAAATCTAGTCTGCAGCTTTTTTAAAAACCCCATTTGCTTAAGCGTTTTTGGCTGGGTTCTACGGAAATTTTCATCATCGTTCGACAGAAATTCATGTCGTCGTTGTCCGGTTTTTCCCGACCACTTTCAATCCCTGATCAAATGATCAATGGTCGCTAAGTACAAATTAATGAATGTCCTTACCTGGGACGTAAATTCGACGATCGAAGAAGAACAGGGTATACATATATAAATAAACAATATATACTATATTTCTTTACATATGAATGAATATCTATATACATATATATATATTGAGTATATGTATGTATATATATATATATATGCATTCCTCTTTGGGCACTCCTTCCATGATTTCCAATGCAAGGGCTTCAAGATCTCAGCAAGTGGCAAAGGCATAGGTGAATTCCAGTCCTTGGTTGGCAGTTTCAAGGCCTCCCAAAACAAGATGTGTCCATTGATAAATGCTAAATTTGCTAAATATATGCTATATCAGAAAGTGGTATCATGAAAATTTGTGATAACAAATGGATAATGATGGATACTGTTTTTTTCAATAAATGTGGTCGTAAATTGATTTCAACTTCGGCCAACATATCAAAATGCTACAAGCGTCTCTCGTTAAAACTGGAGGGCCATGCCATGTTTTTGATGTTGGTGCCCACTCCGGTGTGGGACTTTTGAATTGCTAACATTAGCGGTACCATTACCAAACAAACGAACACTAGGGAAACGTGTTATATGTCATGTGGGCAAAGATCTTCAGTGCTCCAAATCAAGCATCATTTTCCCAGACAATTCCTTTAAGTCTGAGTAGTTCTTAGATTTTCTAGAGTTTGTAGTTCAAAATGGGTCCGCGAAAAGGGCAGCTTCAATACCAGTAGTAACACCGTGCAAAGAATTCACCTCGATATTATATATATATAAATGCATCGCCTTCATCGAACTCATTTGTTTATGCCGATGTGCATCCGACATCATCCGACCGTGCATCTTCTGCATTGCGATGTCAACTTGAAGATGGTGTCCAATCCCAAAATATGTTGTAAAAGCCACTTGAAATCAATTTGATTGATGGATGCCAAATCAGCATCATTGAGACCTCCAAGGTTGACCTTAGGGTGGCCCCACGCCGTATGCGGCAGGAAGAGCTTTTCGGTGCCAATGTCCCAAAAAAACTTCCGCCTTAGGATGGCGGCTCGCCATTCTTATCACAACGATGTCCATAAAATGATGGATCTAAAATGTCATTCCTGGATATTTCTGGAATCTTATGGATATTTATGGAACTTAAACTCAGCATCCAGTCTTTAGATATCTTTAGTAAGTTCCATAAAAATCTCAAGGTGGCAACGGCAGGGGTCAACCATAGAATTTGTGAAGCCTGGATTCATTCGATCCGATTTATGATGGGGCACAACCAACAAGAGTTGATAGCCCGGAAAAATCGATGAATCTGGGGTTGGCATGAAACAGATTCCAAGGATGATGGGAATTCATGGGAATTCTGACATGAGGGATGCCTTCCACCATGGCTAATCTGAGTCTCCTACTCACCTTCAAAGGTGACCTGAGTGGCACTCGCGTCACGTTTCACAGCGCGCGAATCCAATGCACAGGCCGTCTGACTCTGGCTTTTGGCAAAAAAAATGCCTCCACTGACCATGGCATCATCTTTGGTGAAATCTAAGAACAATAAGAAACCACCACGAACCTCAATGGGAAGCTTGGGAGTCCCATCATTGAGGCTTTCCAGACTTTCCAGACTAAGTTGGACATCATTCATCATCTCCAAGGATTCGGACTAAGCTCTTTTTGTCGCAGGCGGCATCGTAAAACACGCGAAAGACCTGATGTGGGTCCCTTGCATCTGACCTAAGGATCGGGCATGGGCTGACGAATAGCAGGGATCCCCGAGTTGTGTCCTATCCCAAATCGTTAAGATGATGCTGGTATTAACTGATGTTAAATGCTATGAGGACAAGGTAGATGGAGTCTTGCCATGGACCGTCTAAGATGTTTCTGGATAGAAATTTGATCTGACATGAATGTCCAAACGTGCAAAGATGGTTAGCTCTCAAGCATAGAGTGAAGTAGAAAAATCGAAAGGGAAAAAGGAATGAGTCTACTATATACCCTATATGAATTATAGTTAATTATAATTCGGCCAGAATGATGATCACCATAGTTAACCATAGCTGATAGCTATAGGCTATATATATATACTATATATATAATATTATTCAACCTCCAATTTTCATCCTGCGCTGGATCGCTGAATCTCTGGCCATGGTTCCATGGCCACATCTTGAGGACAGCACTCGGAATTTGCCTCGGAAGTCACCTGCGAAGGAGTGGCACAGAGAGTCACCGGTGGCTGGCCACGGCCAGCCACAATGGGAAGGTCATTTAATGGTGATCCTCGTTCGAAATGATCATCGGCAATACCCTCTGGTAAACTAACATAGCTATGGAAAATCACAATTCTTAATGGGTAAATCCACTATAAATGGCCATTTCCAATAGCTATGTTAGTTTACCAGAGGGTAATTCACTACAGTCACGGTAATCTGAAAATAGCTGAATAGATCGGCCAGCTATGAGGATGCTCCCCCCAAAAATCAATTCCTATCATTCTAGTGACACGTTGAAGTCATTTTAATTCATCCAAATAATGTATCTGGTTGGTGGTTTCAACCCCTCTGAAAAATATGAAAGTCAAGTGGGATCATTATTCCCAATATATGGAAACATAAAATTCATGTTCCAAACCACCAACCAGGTATGATAGTGTATTCTGGTAACACCATCCAGTCCGAAAAACACGAGATGGTTTACCATCTGCCGACGCTTCACTGGAGGCCCAAAGCGGCGCACATGCGCCCCATTCATCATCCGCTCGGCAAAGCCCGGATTACCCTAAAGGGTATGGGTTAGATTATCCCATCCGAATCGAAGCAGCATAGTTGTTGGTTATATCCCCATTACCCTCTGGTAAATTAACATAGACCCTGGCAGATGGGGTTTGGAAGACTAGTTTCCATTAAAAATTAGTGATTTTCAGGGTCTATGTTTATTTACCAGAGGGTATATCCCCATGAATTATATCTCATCTGGGGGCCAGATAATCCCCAATTTATTGGGTAATCCCCGAGCCAATCATCAACCAGGATCCAAAGACACCCCCTTCTGCAGATCCTCATCGAAATTACTTCGATGTTTTCCGCGAACTAAACTCCAGCGAACTAAACCTCTATTTATCATCATTTATCATTTAGTTCGTGCATGTTTCATCGGGAACTGTCCTGAAAAAAACGGAGCTCACTTGCAGGTCCCAAACGTTTGCACCTTCGCAGAACTCCCAGCTGCAATGCAAACCCGATGATGCTCAGCCTTGGGACCCGAGGCTAAGTACCGCTGGGTTCCAAAAGGGAGTGGAAAAAAAGGGTTTTGCCACGAAAAAACAGCAACTTTGATCAGAACAAAATGAAGATAAACCATGATATAACCATGATATAACCATGATAAACCATGATAAACCATGATATAATCATGATATGACCATGGTATAACCATATATAACCATGATATGACCATGATATGACCATGATATAACCATGGCATAGCCATATAGAACCTTGATATAACCATGATATGACCATGATATAACCATGGCATAGCCATATAGAACCTTGATATAACCATGATATGACCATGATATAACCATTATATAACCATGAGATGACCACGATATGACCATGATATGACAGTGATATAACCATTATATGATTAACCATGATATAACCATGATATATCCATGATATAACCGTGATATAACCATGGTAAACCATGAGAAACCATGATAAAATATGATAAACCATGATAAACCGTCAAATCTGGGGCATGCCCTATTTTCAGACATATCCAATTTGGCCATACCCGGCCCGTAAATGGGAGATCTGAGTGTGACCATGAGTGGCTATCATTACTTTCAATTGTTTTGGAGACAGTTGTAGTTTGAGAGCCCCACATTTTGGAACAGAAACTTATATCCATCGGATTCATGTCTCTCGCGGTTTAGGTTGAAGATGTTGAAGGCATTCCATTTTGGCCATCACTATTGGGATACGAAGAACCATGGTTCTATTGAATTATTGATCACCAGCCTTTGCAAAAATGCCAACCGGCCTTTTCCGAACCATCTTCCTATCCCAGAGCTCAAAATCCTCCACTTCCCAAGGGCAGCCCGTTTTCCCATGCAGGGCAGGCCTCACAAGTCTACTAACTAGGCGACTAGGCATGCAGTCGCCAAGTAAAATGCTAAGGCAGTTGGATGTTGCCAAGCCAGTTGAGCGTCTCCAGGTGACATCACTTGATTCTGATCATATGTCTCTATGTGTATGTATGGTATTGTATGGTTGCATGTATATGAAAACATATATCATCACGTGTGCGTATGATCATGTAGATCATTTTTATATATGTATATAAATGTATATATATTCTATTATAAATATATAATATAACATATGTACATATATATATATGTTATAATAATATATACATATATTCTATTATAAATATATAATATAACACATGTATATATATATATATAATGGACTTCAGTGACTTCTGTGAGCCTGGGCCATCCTGGGTCACAACATCCACACTGCGTCGCGCCAGCGACAAACCCTGCCCAGCTGCATTTTCCGCGGTCCTGGGGAGTGCAAAAAGAGCGCACTGGCTGGTTTGCCAACTGGTAATTCCCATCTAAAAATATATTTCAACATATGGGTTTGTCTGAAAATAGGACACCCCCAATTATAATGGACTATCATCATCATCATCATCATCATCCCCAACATGGTAAAATGTTGATGTTATAATCGGTATATTGTATTTTCAGCCAAATCCATTTCTACAGTGTTTCCCATTGCAAGCTTAAGCTATCAAAGGATGATTTGTAATGACACTCTGGTCCAGGTGGCATTGGGACCGCAACCCTCTCCCGCTTTGCAGAGGCCTTGGACCACGAATTGCCGGGGGATACCATACCTGCCAGTGACTCATGTGCTCAGCAGCTCTTAAATTCATAAGACTCATGTGGCTGAGAGAAAATTGCTGCCCACATTTAGCCACCAGGATCCAGTATCATCCGGAATCACGTCTGCTGCTGTCTGAAAATGGGGCATACCATTGGATTTTGGAGTTTTCCCACCATTTTCAAACAACCCCCCAGCTGATCAAACAGCTCAAACAACTCTCACTGGATCGGGGGTTGCTACATGTCCCCTTTTAAGGGATTGTTTTTTACATCAGTCACCTTCAATTCTTTCTTGGAGACTGTGTATATATATAAATATAATAAAATATAATCCCCAATACTTGATTGATCTTTAAAATTAAGACATTCAACTGTGGATTTGATCTCATCACCTATAAATATATTATCCCATTTGTTCACATCACCTGGTGGATGAGACATAGCCCCAAAATTCGGGAGGCTGTTGGAGACGATTTGTTGGGTGATGCGAAAAAATCCGGACATTTCCCAACCCCCCATGGATTCACATGGATTCACCCCATATCTGATGCCCCCTTTGCACCCCACCCAGCCACCGGGTAGAAGCCGCCTGCACAATGGTCCCACGATCTGAGAAAATCGCAGGTGTCCGAGTGAAAATGGAGAAACAACCCAGTTATGGCTATTTGAATGGGGAAAATGATGACAATCCAAATGGATTTGGGATGCTTTGATATTTTCAGACAAACCCTTCTGGTAATTCAACAGTTCGCCATGGAAAATTGCCATTTGAGAATAGGTATATATATATATATATATAAATGATTGTAAATCATTGAAGTAAATGGCTCATCATGCTCATCTTCCATAGCAATGTTAAACAACCAGCAGCCTTTCGCCGTTTCGCCCTCTCATCCCAGCGAACGAGACCAGTTCCATGTCATTTCAGGCGGAAAAAAAATGGGGTGCCGCCAGTTGAAAAAATAAATATACATATATAAATAAAAAAATATAATATATATATATATACATACACATCCAATTAACCCATATTAACCACGGATTTTCCCATGGATTTTCCCATGAATATCATGAATTCCATGAGGTTTCCATGGCTTTCCGCTTTCATCCGACAACCAATCCATCCCCGCTCCACGTCGCCTCTGAGGTCATCTACTGCCTTGGATGATATAGAAAATGGGTGATTTGGTACCCCCTGTGACTCCGGAAACTATAGGAAACCGTAGGAAACCATAGGAGATCATGTGAAACAAGACCAAGATCATTATATCATAGTTTTTTCATTTTTGGGCAAGTTTTAGACATTATTGCTGACATTGCTTACCATATTAATTGGTCTGGTTCTTTTCGGATTTTGAAGCATTCAGTCAAAACAATTCCAGAATATTCCAAACATGTCCAGAATAGTTGAAGTGAATTGGGTGAGCATCCACAGTCATGGCCTAATTCTGCCATGCCCAGCTACATCACTGCCACGTTCTCGTCCGAAGCAGCCGAAGCAACGTCGGGAGATGGCGGAACGTCCCTTTCGCCTACGTCAAGCATGGTCCAAGAAGCCAAGACCTGAAAGTTGGGTTAAACACCGGGGTTTCTTAAAATGGTGGTACCATGTGGTACCCTCAAATCATCAATTTTACATGCTTTTCAATCATAAACCATCTATTTTGATCCATTTTGGGGGGTACCCCCATTCTAGGAAACCCCGATGTAACTACCACATTTTGATTGAATGATTTTTCTTTGTGACATGTTTGACTCTAGAAAACTGTCCTCTTCCCAAATTGTTGACCATGAACAGTATACTCACTCTGATCATGCGGTGTGATCCACGTTCACTTGACTTGAAATTTGGACAGGTTGATTTCGCGGTCACCCGAAAACTTTGGAAGGAAAGGGAAGGAAGGAACGAAGGAGTGACGCGGGAGTGATGAGGGAGTGACGCGTAATGCCTTGTTAAGATCTATCCTAAAATCCACTAAAAACCAACCAGAATCCTTTAAAATCTCTTGTGGAATACTGAAATACCACAGATCAGAGATTACCCACTTGGATTTTCAGTATTCCCAGAGATTACCCACTTGTGAAATACTGAAATACTGAAATACTAAAATCCTCCGGCGATTTTCGAAACTTGGGCACCTTCCGGTGACGCCATGGAGCTCTCACCGCCTTCGGCCTCGCTCCCTGGGCTCGGCGCGTCCGTTCGCAGCTCCGCGGTGCGGGCGCTTGGGGGGCTCGGGAGCTGCGGCTCCTGGGCGTCCCAGCCACGGCTTGAGGCGAACCTCCAAGGAATATCAAAGAATGAACCAGAATGTCCATAATTCTATAGATATTAAATGATATTAAATGAATTTACATGATCTTAAATGATCTTAAATGATATTAATAGATTCATTACTTCATTTTTTGCTGACGGTTTTCTAAAAACCTGAAGGGATGCGAGAGCTTGCAAGAGAAATATGATGAGATTTAACCATATATTATCATATATTTAACCCAGGTACTAGTCACTTAATCACCATTGACAATTGATGTCTTTTTATGGTAGGTTGGGTTTGGTGAAACTCACAGGGATCCCCCCTGGAGCCTCTTGCAGCTCGCGTGCTCGGCACGGTGTCTCCAAGATGCGACCTGCAAACGGGCAGTGCCCGGGTAAATCCACCATTTTTTGTGGATGATCTCCTGATTTTGGCTGGTTCACATCCACTTTTTAGTTGAGATTTCCATGTTGGATCTAGTTGACCCACAAATTGTCCATATCCAGGGACTGAATCTTCCAAAGTGAGATGGCTTTTGCAAGTTCCAATAGTTCCCAAGGGGGGGTCAGAACAACAATACTGACAACTGAGTTGACATGCCACACCCTTCCTTTTCTCACACCTGGCGGCGAGCAACAAGCCTCAAGTGCCATCAGCAAAGCCTGTGGCGGGGGTCGTTTACGGCAAAGGATCATTTGCTGCTGATATTTTCCATGGTCAATCTTTGAGAGTCCTAGCAAAAAAATGCGAATTATTGGCTGATGATGCTGATTTTCCATTTATAGCAGTACCCCCTGCATCTGAACTTTCAAGAAAATCGTGGGCCCGCGAAACCATGGGCTTCTCCAATGGAAAGAACGCCAATTTTGCTGGTGGCCAAGTTGTGACTCTATGGCCATGGCAGGTCATGGGGCAGGTTATGGGGCACTTTCAGTAGTGGCTGCATCTCCAAAATCAGCAGTATCAAGTCATCTAGGGATGAGGACCAGTTATAAGTTTGTTGGTTAAGTTTTTGTTCCCACTAACGTTATTCCCCTATAAACCCAGTTAGCTATCTAGGTGCCCCACCTTGTACTGACTTATGGTGACGTCATGTGACCAGCCAAGTGGCCTGCTTGTCTCCTACCCTCTTCGATCCCCGTCGAAGCGGCCGAGTCGAAATGGGGCCTGCGGATAGCTGGACATACATACGGACAGCAACATGCAGGGTGAAGAATCAATGTTATATATTATAGTTCATATACTATGACTGATTGGATTATTATAGTTGATATACCATAACTGAATAATACATATATAATATATATATATTAATATATTGATCTACAAAGCAGTCCAACCCCATTGATCAATATTATTATAATTGATACCCTATGACTATGATATATTGGTTATTGAGTACCCAGGCTTTGTCTTTGCCGCAAGTCTAGCAGCAGTGCTGCGACACCTCTGTCAGCTGGAGGTCTTTGACGGACAAGTGGCGGCTCCGAAACATACTTCACTGGGGTTTAATGGTTGATATCTCTTACAGTTAATGGCTTTACGAATCAACTTCATCTATCATGGATAACTGGTTGGTGGTATACCTATATATCCCTCTGAAAAATATTGGTCAATTGGGATGATTCTTCCCAATATATGGAAAAATAAAAATGTTCCAAACCACCAACCAAATAAATTATCCATCCACAGACCTATATCAAAATCCGCCCTTTGGAGCTGATTCTGCCATCATTCCCGGTGACGAAAAACGGCCCCCGGGCGCCGGCCTTTGTTGGAGCCGAGCCAGTGAAGTAGCGCGTAGCTTTTTCGGATGATCTGCAATGCCCATGGGAAGAGCGCAACGAAGAAGGAACCGAAAATGACCTTTGGATCATGCAAGGTGGTGCCCCATAGTGAGGTAAGTTGGTTTATAACTCCAATAACTATGGTTTATGGCAGATATAACTATAGTTAATGGGGTTTATAAACCAACTTATAACTGGGGGGCACCATCCTGTGGGCAACATCGAGAGGGTGCCTTCAGAAAGTCTTGGCATCATGGGTATCAATGGGTCGTCATGAGTATACCGGGTAGACCCCCATTGGAACACAACAAACAGCGCCCAGCTTGTTTGACCATTGCCCGAATTCTTCCAGTCCCTGCAGTGCATTTTCAAAAATGATCAGCAAACAAAGGAAACACAAGTCATCCCCTGGCAAACAGAAATACATCAGTTGGAATTCCGGAGAAGGCTCCGATCAGCGCAAAACTTGCCCGGCCAAGTGGCGGCTTCAATGTAATGCTTGTTCCTTAGTTGGATCACCCACCACGCAAACTAAACCCTGGAATGTGCTAAACCTATGGTCTATAGCTCCCGTTTATGGTGTTGCTGAGGATGGTCTACCATTAGGTTTACCACATTACTTTCCAATGCTATTGTCAAGCATTATGTATAACTTGGCAAAATCACATAAGCAAAATGCACCTCCCTATCTCATCTTCTGACCCGATGCGATTCTCCCCAACAGGATTCAATGTCTTACGTGGCATGAGGGGCACAAGCAGGATATAATCACCTCCGCAATCTATGACATCCGTGTATGACATTTATGCAACTGATGAACTGCCAAATGCTTGCTTCAACCATACCCCGACATTTAGCAATGCATCATGTCCTGACTTATCCAGCAGCCTCACCATCCCAGGAAATGGATGGAAATGGCGCCCAGATGCTTCCAAGCATAGAAGAAGGTCAAGGCGGGAACTGCCACCGAAGCTGAACTCCCTGCCACCTGCACCAAGGCCGTGGCCCACGCCGCCACCGCCATGGCTGTGGCCCCCGCTGCCGTGGGCGCCGCCGTGGCCACGGCCGGCGCCACGGCCGGTGCCACCGCGGGCGCCACAGTGCCGGCGGAGACGGCGGCGAAGAGGCACAGGGCGGTGATGGCCAGGGGAAAGCGCCACTTCCAGAGGAACCTCCCGGAAATTCCATGGGCTTCTTTTTTACTATCATATCTATCATCTGATAAAATTATCACCATGTATAATATGTATATTTACCCATAATTCATGGAATTGATGGATTCTCGTTAAATGTTTATTACTGAATGATTCTTTGGGGATTAAACGAACTATATTGATCCCGTACTTGGATGTGAGCCCTACGATTCGGATCCGTGGTTTGTAACGCATGTATATGCATGTATAACCCATCCCATCTCGAAGTGGTGATATTCCATAATACCATAGCTGGGGGTATAAGCCATTTGCTAAGTGGGATGCACCCCTTAGAATTCATGGGGTTCCTGGACGATTTTATGGAGTGTAGAGCTATATTAATATTTAAGTTAGCTATGGGATATAGTTAACCATAGTTAACCATAGTTAGCGATATGTTTGACCCTTGCCTGCGGCTTTTTCGCAGAGAAGAAACAATGGGACATATACAATCATATACATACATATTATAGCACACATATAATTTTTATGTGATATATATTTATATATGTGTGATATGTGTGTGATATATATATATGTATAATGTGGAAACCAAATCCTTTCTTTTGAGTGAGTTTGGGGGTTCGTCTAAACTTAGCCAAGAAGCAAATGAGAAATCCTTACATATCCTTACAACTTATTGAACATTTGCATCCTTGCAACACTTTCTTGAAGAGAGCTCTGTGCTCAACTTTTAGTTCAAGCCACGAAGCAGGAGCAAATGTTCCCAGAGTTCTTGCCATTCCCAGCTGCTGAGCCACTCCACGTCGCTCTGCCACTCCCAGTCCTGTAGCCTTTCCCATCCGGATCCCGCTTCGGAGGGCCTTCGGCGCTTCACAACCGGAGGAAACACGGAGACAAATGGCTGTGGATCCGGAGTTGGAAACACTACCTCTAAGAGACTCAAGTCCTCTTCTAAGAGGGACCGCAATGTCTTAGAATGAGCAAGAGCCGGAGAAAATGCGACGGTAGTTTCCATCAAATGCTTTTGGAGTGATAATATCTTCTACCCCTTCAGTTCATTTCAGTTTCACATGAAGAGAGGCTATGAGAAAGGTGTCATGGAGCCAGTCAAAGACTCAGCGGCAGCAATTTGGATCAATTTGGCCCCAGCAACGTTCTCGTGGGCGAGGCGGTATCGAAAGACGAGCCCAGATTTGCAAAGGCGTCCGATAGCAGTGAAAAGAACGTGCCATCCGCTTCCTGCCAGAAGTGAAACCAGAGCCGGGACCCGGGATGTTGCTGCGACAAGATCCACAAGTTTGCCCAAGCCAACGGATATGCATCCACTGGGTTCATACCACTGGGCATCTTTAGAAATCTTGTGAGAATCTGAGATGGGTCGTCCAGGACGTGTGATATTCAAAGAGTGGAAACAGGAACCCATCTTGATCATCACATGGCCATCCCCTTCCGCACATCATCGCGGATTCTGAAGCGGGAACTGCTTAACCATGGTTTCCTGGGTTTAATCCCACTAGATTCCATTACCCTTTTCTGGTAACATGACCATCCCATGAAATAAATCATGAATCATGACTGTAAATAATTGAGGATTTAATTCAGATGTTTCAGAAGAACGGTTTTTTTTTCTCATCTCAAACTTATCAAAAACATAATAGATAAACGGTCCAGTCGAAAATTCATCCGAACAGCTCACATCGAGTGGTCGCAGGTCTTCCGGTCCTGTTGCACCTGTCCACCGACCGTCACGGGCGTCTTCTCAGGGGCGCTTTGGAGCAGCGTGGCCGCCGTGGCCGCCGTGGCCCTCGGCTCCTGTGGCAGCGGATGTTTAAGTGAAGCAATAGGATCCACCATCCCCAACTTTTACCATAAATAGGTGACAAAGCATCAGCATGTAGTACCCTCTGGTAAACTAACATAACTATTGACAATTGCCATTTATAGTGGATTTTCCCATTTAAAATGATGATTTTCCATAGCTATGTTAGTTTACCAGAGGGTATATATGGGTGTTTTTTTGTTGCGTTACTAACATTTGGTGAATATACCAAGACCTCTTTTTCTCTCTTCATTTTGGTATGTTCAGCGGTATTGCGGCTGATCCACAAGCGCAAGACTGCCATTTTTTAACGTTAAATCCCGAGATCACGTTTACTACACTCGCAGACTGAGTCTTCATAAGTCTCTATCATATAGAGGTTTCAAGCAGGGAGCCTCTGGTAGACTGCTATGGCTGTGGAAAATCGCCAAAATCATCTCTAAATGGGCATTACCAAAGCCAACAAATTACCAAAGGCTTATCTTTACCAGTGGTTTTCCCGCTTAGGGGCAAAACAACAAATAAAACTAGAATACGGAATGCCACGAAGTGGATGCAATTTCCGCAAGTCATTTCACTGAAATTTCCAGTGACAAAAGCCTATATATAGTACATTATAGTAATATAAAGGTATAATATTACATGTAAGCCTATATATATATATTAATATAAAGGTATAATATTACATGTATAATACAATTAGTTTCATACAAAAAGGAAAAGAATGATCAGATCCACTGAAAATTCAAAAATCGCCCGGGTAGTTCCTTGGGCACCACTCGCAGGTCCAAAGTTGCTGCCCCCTTGAGCTGCTCCGTTGGCAGCGCCATCCGTAGCACTACCCGGGCACCGGGCGGCACTAAACCAACGAAGAGAGCGCCTTCCAGAAGGTCCCGGACCTGCGGTGCATCATAGGCAGTTGGGGTTAGCTGGTTACCTCCATACGTTGGGTTAGAAAAAATGGATATAGCTGGTTGGTGGTTTCAACCTAGCCCTCTGAAAAATGATGGAGTTCGTCAGTTGGGATTATGAAATTCCCAACTGTTTCTGGAAAGTCATTCAAAATTCCATGGTTCCAGTCACCACCAACCAGATCATTAATCATTACAAGTACCATTCATCATCATTCATCACTATTAATCACCATTTATAACCACTAACATCCATAGGGATATACCATGATGTAACCATAGAATCCTGAAAAATTGGGGTGAGATCTAAGCCACAAAAATTCGTGGGTTTCTGCACCCTGAAGTAGTGGATTCATTCTTTGAAGTTGTGCGGTGTCATTTAAACATGCTATCTGAGTGTAAATGTATCTTTTGGTACTAAATGAAATATAGTCAACATCTTATTTCAAAGTGTTGTCGAAAAGATCTACCAATGTCAGTCTAAGAGCAGTTCAAGAGAGCCCATAGGGTGAGAACATGTTCCACCTACCCTTCTCCGCCTGCAATTGCAGCTGCTTGTTGACGGCCCGAAGGCCTCAATGGCGACAATTTACCCCAGCAAATGCGGGGCCTTCTTTGGCAATGAATCTCCCACTTTTGTTGACTGGTTTGCTATTTTGAATGATGGATATATCATGATATATCAATAGATTTGGACATAGAATCTCGTATTCTCATGATCTTTTAAAGTCACCAAGTACGGTCTTACACCAACATTTTCGCATTATTTGACATTTATGTTGTATTTTGCCTTCTGGTGACACAAAATCCATGTCCAGCGCCTTCATCCGGCTTGCGCACGTAGAGCTTAGCGAAAAAGTCCACCACCTCCTCCGTCCAAGTGAGCTCTAAGGACTCCCTGAAGGCCTAGCGGAGCAACAGGACTTCCCCTAGTCTTTAGGATCCACAAATGGGAGGTACATGGATTGGGGGGCCGCTAATCAACTAATGAAGGCTCTCGTAAACATGTAAAAAATAGTTGTCCAAGGGCCCCTCCAATATATGGAGATACTATTTCTGAGACACGCCGCACTTGATTTTCGGAATCCCACGCGTGACACAGTTGAGAATGGAAGAGCTAATGTTGCCATCCCTGGCACTATCTGGCACTGCAGCCTCTGCTTCTGCCGTGAGGAAACCACGCACTGCTTCTTGAACTTCATGTGGGGCAAATGGTAAGAAGGGCAAAGTATCCTGATTGCTCGTGGAAGGACCCGGTATCCTACGGCTGAACAATAGGAATCCACCTCTATCGCCTCCATGTTACGGCATGTTTGATGCCAAAATCGATCCCCAAAAAATGGGGTTCCTAATAGCAGGTTTGCTAAAGATTGCTAAACCAAGACTTGAGATCTTTAATGGGGATGGTTTTGGAATTGAAAAAAACAAGTTCTAGCACATGCGCAGATACATGGATTATAACCATAAGGGCATGGAAGAAAAAGATACATGTTCGGCATGAACAACTAAACCTTAAACGCAACCTGATGCCCTGGGTGCTGCAACCTTGAGCAGGTTTCGCCCAAGTCTCTGTCAGCCGGCCACGGATCTCACTTTCTCGGAAGAAGGCGTTGTCCTTTCAAGGTGTTGCCAACTCAGCCCGGCTTTGAATCCAAATTAGATGCTTCAATTCAATATTCATGATAGATGTTCATCGTTTTACCAAAACCAAACCAAAAAACAAAACATCTGAACGTCGCTGAACATGTCTGAAATCGTCTGAAATCATCAACATCTCTGGCGTCCGAAAAACATCGCCCCACCTTGGCATGACTGATCTCTTCATCAACGGCGTCTCGGAGCTCGGCCTAGGCCCCAAAGTTGGTTGGCCGAACATCGGGGAATCTTTGGGAGAACATGATATCAAACATCAATTCATATTATGTAAACAACATGTAAACAATATGTTAATGATATGTTGATAATCAAACATCAATTTGTTTTCAAGTTCGATACAGTAGTGGTATCCCTGGTATCCCAAACATGTTCATATTATGATGTTCGTGATGTTCTCACGTTCACAGGTCTTTTTATGGCGATTTTCCAGCAACCAACCGGATCCAGGTGTTGACGCCAGGCCGCATAGGCTACACAATCGGGATCCACATCGACTCCCTTCGGCAACTGCTGGTGGTTTTCAAGGGATCGGCCCATGGTTTTCGCCACCTGGGAGGGAGCTTTCCAGGCAAAAGCTGCAAAATTGGGGATGAATAGAGAACTCAAGGAGTTTTTTCAGTTGGAAGATCGTTCAAACATATCACATATTAGGGAACACATTAATCACATGTTAATTAGCAGCATTAGCTTGTGATAACACATCAATTTGTTTAATAAAATTCCAAATATAAACTATAGCAAAAACAAATGTATAAATGTAACCCATGCATCCACATAGGTATTAACATATTACATCATTTACATTGTCAAATTGTATTCAAAGTATCATTCAGATACGGCCGTCTCATTCTCCCCAGGCACAGCCAAAGGGTGCTTGATGACCAGATCCTTCGCGAGATTGCTGGTGAGCACGAAGGTAATCTCAGCAACGGACCGATGGCCCTCCGTTCACCCCAGGGGAAAAGCAGCAGTTCAATGGCCACGTTGGGCAAAAGGATGACAGAATGACCCATCATTTTTCAGATCGCATGTCACATCTTAGAGCCAGTCTGGAATCAATTTCTGTGAGGAGCCACCCAGTTCCATTCATAACATCCAAGCGTACCAGGACCATCCAGTTCATCCAGAACCAGTGGCTATGGCAGCTATGGCCTTGCTGTCAAGGAACGTTAGAGGCCTGGTAGTCTCTTCCACTTTTAGGATCGTACACCGTGCCTTGCCGATGCTTTGCCGATGCTCACCAGGACCCCTGGAGGCCCTGGGACTTCTGAAACTACTGGATTTACATGAGACTTACAAAACTCATCAAGTGTCTGCTGAGGTGAAAAATGTGAAAACCATCCACAATTTTCATTCCCCTCGCAAATACTGGATAATATTGATGATCATATATTGGGATACATTGGAATTGCTCATCCACAATCCCGATATGGATGAATAATTTCCATCACATTATTATGTGTCTGAATATGCCCCAAAACCACCGGTGTATCATCATTTCTCTCGTAAAATATAACCATTTTTATAGGGGGTCGATCCCGCATTTTTGGACACATCTAAATATCAGTCGGTTAGCATATCATTGTATAAATCCATTATGTACCCCTTATATTCTCATTCTATCCCGCCTGCCGCTTTAAATTTTTAAATCCTACACCTTTAGACACTGAAAAAGATGTAGATTTCAAAAACGGCCCCAGGATTTCGAACACAAAATCCCGATCATCTCAGCTGCCATATTCACCAAAGACCGTCAGCAGAGCTCGCGCGAAGCTGCGATGCGCTTTCTCGATTTCATCTAGGACGATGACCTCAGATCTAGGGCTGAGATCTGCAGTTTTGCAAAGGGATACCCTCTGATAAACTAAGATAGCGAACTGGAAAAACATAATGTTTCATGGGTAAATCCACTATTTCTATGACCATCTTCTATAGCTATGTTAGCTTACCAAAGGATTACTGATAGTTGTGGACCTAGTGGAATAATTACTAATGATGATGATGATGATCATGGGAATGTTATGCTAATATTATGCTAATGATGATGGAGATATCATGGGAATCATGAACATTCACCCAACAAACATGATCTTAGATACCAGAGCTATTGCATAAAATACATCTTTACAGTAGCTGGTTGGGTTTGAATCCCCATGAATGCATTATATCCGCCGACCCCGGCCTTCGCCAAGGCAGGGGCGGCGCCTGGGACCACCGCAGGTGTGGAGCCTGTTTTGAAGTCGCCGTTTGCGTCCATGGCCCCCAGCTACAGACCCCAGCCATCTGTTTTTCACGGCGTTCAAGCCTGCCGTTTGCCCGCCCGCAAATGCTTCTGCAGGCCTTGCTGCCGTTTGCCCGCCCCCAAATGCTTCTGCAGGCCTTGCCAAGGCAACTCTCCCAGCTACAGGCCCCAGCCATCTGTTTTTAAGGGCGTCAAGCCTGCCATTTGCCCGCCCTCAAATGCTCCCGCAGGCCTTGCCAAGGCAACTCTCGCAGCTACAGGCCCCAGCCATCTGTTTTTAACGGCGTCCACGCCTGCCGTTTGCTTGGCCTTCAAATGCTTCCAACCTTTCCGCAAGCCTTTCTGAGGCAACTTTCCCAGCTACAGGCTCCAGCCATCTGTTTTCAGGGAGTTCAAGCCTTCCGTTAGCTTTCCCCACACGCTTCGAACCCTTCCGGGGGCGTTTCCAAAGCAACTCTCACAGCTACAAGTAGCTAGACGTACAGCAGAGATAACAAGAGCCTGTGATTCACTAGATTCTCCTGGGCTTTCAGGTCTGGCACGTGCCATTTCGTTTTCTTGCATGGTTTTCCAGCGGGCGTGTCATGCTGGATGTGCATTTCCCCGACCATCTGTTTTTCACGGCGTTCAAGCCTGCCGCCATCTGTTTTTAAAGGCGTTCAAGGCTGCCGTTTGCCCGTCCCCAAATGCTTCCGCAGGCCTTGTGCCAAGGCAACTCACGCAGCTACAGGCCCCAGCCATCTGTTTTTCATGGCGTTCAAGCCTGCCGTTTGCCCGCCCACAAATGCTTCTGCAGGCCTTGTGCCAAGGCAACTCTCCCAGCTACAGGCCCCAGCCATCTGTTTTTCATGGCGTTCAAGCCTGCCGTTTGCCCGCCCACAAATGCTCCCGCAGGCCTCGCCAAGGCAACTCTCCCAGCTACAGGCCCGAGCCATCTGTTTTTAAGGGTGTTCAAGCCTCCTGTTTGCCCGCCCACAAATGCTTCCGAGGCCTTGCCAAGGCAACTCTCCCAGCTACAGGCCCCAGCCATCTGTTTTTAAGGGCGTTCAAGCCTGCCATTTGCCCGCCCTCAAATGCTTCTGAGGCCTTGCCAAGGCAACTCTCCCAGCTACAGGCGGCCCCAGCCATCTGTTTTTAAGGGCGTTCAAGCCTGCCATTTGCCCGCCCTCAAATGCTCCCGCAGGCCTTGCCAAGGCAACTCTCCCAGCTACAGGCCCCAGCCATCTGTTTTTAACGGCG
>Ga0126342_10006798_pt1 | contig 20348 bp, 14 predicted proteins | sample Cyp1metagenome_FD_92528 | JGI IMG/M metagenome (GOLD analysis project Ga0126342, IMG submission 92528) | Coral microbial communities from Lord Howe Island, Old Settlement Bay, Australia - Cyphastrea 1 metagenome | ecosystem: Host-associated > Invertebrates > Cnidaria > Coral ...
TCATCATCATCATCATCACCATCATCATCATCACGATCATCATCATCATCATCATCATCTTCATCATCATTAAACCCTTATTGAAGATCTTCAATGAATGTAGAATGTAAACGGGCGTGGGAGAATTAAACCCTTATCGAAGATCTTCAATGAATGTAGAAGTTTAACGGGGGTGGGAGAATTAAACCTTCATTGAATATCTTCAATGAAGGTAGAAGTTTAACGGGCGTGGGAGAATTATACCCTCATTGAAGATCTTCAATGACTGTAGAAGTTTAACGGGGGTGGGAGAATTAAACCCTCATTGAAGATCTTCAATGAGGTAGAAATTTCACGGTGGCGGGACTTTAATATTCCCTAATAACTTTGTTGACCTTCCCAGTTGAATGTAAAGTTTAACGGGGGTGGGATTTGAATATTCCTTAATACCTTTGTTGATCTCCCCAACGGAATGCAGAGTTGCAACAACGTTTGATTGGGAATGGGGACCCTCTACGCCGCAACGCCTGGGCAAAGCAGGTCAGCGGGAACGCGATCGTCGCCACTTTCTACAGGATGTTGGGATGGTCCCTGCAGATGGTGATTTTTCCTGGTGATTTGCTGGTGATTTAATGATGATCTTACTTAGTGAGCAAGTCTTAGTAAGAATCAATTGTTAATAATGGTGATTAATCGTGAATAATGGTGATTTAATGGTGATTTAATGGTGATTAGTGGTTCATAATGAGGAATCATGAATAATGATTATTAATGGTCAATAGTGCTGATTCATGGCAATTCATTGCGATTGAATGCGGTTAATGGATGTACCCTTTGGTAATCAAACGTGGATGGTTTGAAAATCCCCGCCTGGAGGTTTCTACCTGGGGAAATCCTTCGATGTTTGATCTTAGGGTTCAATCCCGGTCGACATATTTATACCAGTTTTTGATGGGTTTGTGACCCAACTACGACGCATTTACGAACATTTACTCACGTCAAAGGCTTGAAAGATAGCGTTCATGTTCATAAGGTTCTTTGAGATGTGAAGAGTTGGGCTGCATTCTTGGGACAGGTTTTCATCCATGCTAATGTATCAAAGATCTCCTCCTTGGAATTTAAAACGGGATGTTTGGAAGGAAAACCCGCTTTTAATCGTGTGAAATCCTGGAAGATCGCCAGTCGCAAGAAATTCATCAGATTCTACCTCATTATCGATCATACTTAAGTAAGTTTCTGGATAACCAAATTAAATTGGATAACATTAATTCGATACTAGCTGGATAACTGGATAACTGGATACTAAATGTCACCATATATAGCAGCACCATGGATCCTATGGGATTGGAAAATTGGATGACCAGCCGATCTTCCCGATCCAGGAAGATCGTGGGATCCGTGGAATCTGCCGCTTGGTGGCCAGGAGATGTTCAACGGTGGATTTTTTTTAAAGGGCGACCACATAACTACTGGTAAAACATAGGAAAAACGATGGAAAATCATCATTTTGAATGGGGTAAATCAACTATTTCTACGGTTAATCACTAACATATCTATGGAAAATCACCATTTTCAAGGGTAAATAAGCTATTTTCATGGCCATTTTCAATAGCTTTTTGTATGTCTACCAGAGGTAAATCATGATATGATCCCATGGTAGTTTGTTAAACACATGGTTTTGGTACAGTTTTTCTTGGGAATAATTTGGAATAGTTTAAATGGTCACGAATTAGGGGTATACACAGCTCACTGAACCAGATGTTCAGATATGTTAAGCCATAATTTATTAAGCCATAATTTATGCTGATGGTGATGACAAGGCCAGCGATGATTGGACTACCCATGGACTGCGCTGAGGGAAATCAACCATAGACCATCTGCAGATGAGGTGCCAATGCGATGGCCTTCAGATCAGCTTTGGCAGCTCCTATTGACCGAATTTTCGAGACATCTTCTGGAAGCCCAGACACCATTGGTCATGTTCGAACGCGGACGTCCCTATTTGGGAGTGTGTGTGTGTGTGCGTGCGATAACGATACGAACATATATATATATACATGATTAAGATATGTATACATATATTTTCGCCGGCGGGGGGAAAACCGCGCTAAGGTTTTTGACGTTGTTTGATATCTCTCATGTTCGCACATTTTGGGGGTGGAGGGCAGAGGCTAACAACCGAGTGTGCCACAGCACTGGTGTTTCACCATAGTTCAGAAGTGCAATTCCACCAGATTCTCAGTAAGACTTACGTCTTGCCGACAACACCCAGGGTTGCGTAACATTTGACACACTCTTGATTCTACGCTGTGAACACTTTCATGTAACGTCTAACACGCTCTTGATGCTACGCTCTGCTCTGAACACTTTCATGTAACATCAAATGCGCTCTTGATGCTATGCTCTGAACATGGGAGGGCTAATAACGATCTATAATCACTCTTATGGCGTCTTCAATGTCCGGGTTCGCAGAGGACGCAGTGTGATGTTGGATATCAACACTGGCTCGCTTGGTTTTTGGCGCCCTGAGGAATCCATTCCAGCAAGTTGTTTCATCAGAAGTCGAAGGTGGTGTCAATGCCTTATGGAGTCAGTTGAACGATATGCTGATGGGAGAAGACTGGTGATTTGATGAGTGTCACCAGCAAGGCCATGGCGGCCATGACGCAGCACACTTTGGTCGAACATGGGATCCTAAAAGCAATTGAAATCAGCCAACCAGCAGAGGGATGAAAAGTTGAGTAAGTCAATGTCCTCATAGTGTTGATGATATTCCCCACACGTATATACATAATTATTATTATATATATATATACACACACGTACTGTATATTATACGTATAATACCGTATATTAATATACATAGTAAATACATATACATCTGGGTAAATTATAACGACCTCACTGCGACCTCACTGGAATCATGGTTAATAAGAGGAATCATCCCAAAATGGCCTTATTTCAGGTTAGCGAATTACTAGAATTTACCCAGATAGATACCCCAGTGAATCCCCAGAATATCTCCATCATTCCAGGTCATCCCCAGGTCATCCCGTGGCACTCATCCCCAAGATTTCTCGAAAGGGTAGAACCGTTTTTTTACCCCCGAACTAATCATCAATCACATTATTCAACTATATCACATTATATCACCCCGTATCTCTGGTTTATATCACTTATAAACTATTATAAACGATTGTGTTCTACCCTATGATTGTTTTGTTTTTCTTTGTTGGAACCACCAACGACCTGCAGTGCTTTCCTCGACCACATCGAGATGCCACAGTCTTTACCTAAGGCTATCGTCTCATGCAGAACCAAGGGATCAAGGTGCAACTCCGAAACCAGTTCAAGGATCACCCAATCGCAACTGGAAATAACTGGGGTTAGTTTAGCCATTTGGGTATGGATCAATACCTATACATACCATTTTTAAGGGGATGAACATCCATAAATCCCAGCTATTTTGATGTTCACCAGGGGTACAAGGTTTTGACACACTGCCATTTATAAATGGGATCCGCCACGAATCAGGGACTTCCGTGGGATGATCCTCCAAGCATTTTTAATGCGCTGGGTTTCATGATGAAACTCGGGAGATAAAAGGTATCAAAACCTGGGAAACATCAACCACGTCCTGGGAATTTTATGGGATCAACCATGTCATTTTCGCATTTAGCTACGATTTTAACAAAAAATCGTTGGAGGTTTCAATGAGTCCAGAGGGATTTCACCCCCACGGATGGTTTTTGTTGATGGGATCATAGTGGGAATTTTGGGGATAAAATGACCTACCCGGCCTGGTTATGTCAAAATAGCTATTGAACATGGCCATAGAAATAGTGGATTTTCCCATTAAAGATGGTGGATCTTTCCAGTTCGCTATGTTAAATTACCAGAGGGTATTTGGGCTGAATGATTGGATTCTCACCCAGACATCACGATGTAAATTTGTTGCTTAGTATTTTCGGAACATATCCCAAAAATTGACCTGAAGAGGTCAGCGAATTATGGCCAGAGTGTCCCAAAAAGCCTGGTGACCTGGTGTTTGATGGTGAAATGGCGGTGTGTCAAAACCAATAGTACCCCTTCTGTTCACATCAAAATAGCTGGGATTTCTGGATGTGAATAACCCACTAAAAATGGTATTTTCATAGGTATTGATCCATAGCCAAATGTTGATAAGAGATTGCACAAAAAAAGCTTCTGACAGGGTTGCTCCAGCCCGTAACATGTAAATTATATAACCACCAGGGGGGGGAAATGTTGGAGCCTTGAAAAGCTGTTGAGAACACCGACCGCCTCAGGCCATACTGCAATGTACACATATTACATCTAACATACATTACTGGTTGATGGTTTCAAAGATTTTTTATTTTCCAGAATATATGGGATAATCCTTCCCATTGACGAACTCATATTTTTCAAGATTGTTATTGCATCACCAAGCAGATTAAAAACATTCTATAACTTGGGTCACCGGTATATCCACGTATATCCCCTATGTCCCATCTATCCCATGGACAGACAGCGGATGAAGAAGCCCTTTGTCAAGATTATCGGGGATGAACTTACATTTGTTTTGGTTTCAGGAGCGTAAACGGGCAAGAGCACATGTTTGCCGGTCTTCGCTTTCACATCGGGCTAACTGATATTATATAAATAATCTACTTTATGTCCAGTTGAGAAGTTTTGCTGATCACTCCCCAAAGAACTTATCAGTGATGGTTAGTATTGAACATGTGTTTGTTATTGAGTTGTGACTCGTTAGTGATAACAGCTATTGCGCTGATTAAAAGCGATAATATTATTACAACTGGTTACTGATTACTATTACTTGGCTATCATTACTATCCAGTCCAATATTTGACAACTTCTGGATCATGAATGTTTATTGTCATTGTTTTTTACTATTCGAAGGAAGTTTAGAAGTCAAACTTCCGACAATATGGACAGATGAAAGGCAGAGATGGAAAGGGTCAGAGAGAAGAGAAGAGTAGAAGAGAGAAGATCAGAGAAGAGAAAGAGTCAGAAGACAGAAGATGCAGATGCGCGAAAAGGTAGGAAAGTCGCGAAACACTGTGTTTTTCAACTGATTTGTGGCTCCGGAGGGTCAAAAAGTAAGCTCGCTAAAGCGGCGGGCGCGGAGCCATCTGGCCAGATGAGAGATGAACAAGTGCACGCCGTTGTGGCGCGAAGCACATTTCGAAGTCAACATGCACAAAACACACCAGCTCCGGACCACTTTTGGATTGTTAAGTTCAAAAATTGAGGAAGTCTCGCAGAATTGCTTCGTTTTTGACGTTGTCAACTTCGAAAAAGGACGTCTCGCAGAATAGCTTGGTTTTCAAGCTGGCAGATAGACAGGTAGATAGATAGATTGATTGATAGATAGATAGATAAATAGATAGATAGATAGATAGATTAGAAAAGTAGATAAGTAGATAGATAGATAGATAGATAGGTAGGTAGGTAGGTAGATAGATAGATAGATTAGATAGACTAGAAAAGAATAGGATAGAATGGAATAGAATAGAAAGATAGATAGATAGATAGATAGGTAAATAGATAGATAGATAGATAGGTAGATAGATAGATAGGTAGGTAGATAGATAGATAGATAGATTAGATAGAATAGAAAAGAATAGAATAGAATGGAATAGAATAGAAAGATAGATTGATAGGTAGATAGATAGATAGATAAATAGATAGATAGATAGATAGATGCATAGATACATAGATACATAGATACATAGATACATAGATAGATAGTTTGATAGATAGATAGATAAATAGATAGATAGATAGATAGATCGCTAGATCGATAGATCGATCGATAGATAGGTAGATAGGTAGATAGATAGGTAGGTAGGTAAATAGTCAGAGAAAGAGAAAGAAAGAGAGAGAGAAAGAGGGAGAAAGAGAGGAGACCTCAACCACCTGTCGGTCCATCAGTGGCTTCGACCTGCCATCCATGATTCACAACAACCAACCTCCTATAGGTTTCCTATTTTTGAAACTTCCGCCACCGCCTTGTGCGGTACTACTGGTAGCATTATTAGTTACTGTTATTGACTACGATAAATGATAATTATTAATTATTATTAGCTAGTATCACTAATCATTTTTGTATTTGTTATAGCTCATTATTAATTATACCTTGCCAGAATTATACTAGTATTATGCTATTACAAGTAATACTGATTTAGTACTTTTATTCACTAGAACTGCTGTGATTATTCGCTATTATTCCTATTGTCACTGTCTTATAAAATGGGATTACACTTTAAGAATTCACCATTACTTCCTCACTATTATGAGCTTTCTATTTTACTAGCATTCTAGTATTATACCATATTACTATCAACCGTTATTCACAATTATATTCAATGATTATTGACCATTAACTCTTAGATATAGATGTTCACCATTTATTAACCATCCCATTATCTTTCTTTATCGTTGACCATTACTATTCAATTATTGACCATTGATTCTGTCATATAGATGCTCACCATTATTAACCATCATGAACCATTATCAACCATAATTAACCATTATTCACCATTATTCACCATGGATTCTCACTAAGACTTGCTTAGTTTGCCTCACCAATCCCGAAAAAACCAGGCCTTGTCACACATCGTGGCCTTTTTGACCTTCGCCCTGGTGCCGTGGGGAAGAGCATGCTTCACATCAAGGTCAAATATGATATAAATGATATAAACGATATAAATGATAGAGTGATATCACAAGGATAATAACATGTAATAACTAAATATGGGGTCTAAAAAAGAGTTTGGATATCAAATTTCGGGAAAAAAACATATGATATCTAATTTATGGAGCATTTCGGGAATTTGGACACCATGAATTTCGGGTAATAACCATAATAAATACCCGTTGTTGTCTTTGAAAATTCCGGGATTTTCTCGTGACAAACAACAGAATCATGGTGATCAGAATCATCCCCAGACGGGCCGGTTTGACAAAAAAACAGGTATGTTCAGTTGAGTGAATCATTACAAGCCAGAATGATACATAGTTGTTGGGAAAAAATAACCCAAGTAATGATATTAATGATATATTAATGATATATAACTTAAACCAAGTAATAGAGAATGAACCGTGGGAAACATATGAAATATGAAATGAAATATGTAGTAAATGTGATCTACATCCTGGTTTCACACGTTTCTATTTTCAGGGGGGTTGCTCTAATGGGGATGTAAATGGATGTAATATATGTTAAGCAAATAATTGACAATAACTATCAATATTCGATATATTTATCAATGTGATATTATGACGAATAATTCCTTGTGGCTAACCTTAAACACTCCTCAGAAACCACGGTTTAATAGGTATGAAACCCATATATTTGGGACCATAGCGTGGGTGTGTTCGATATTAGGGGGATGGGATCAATTTGGAAATATAAGATGTTGTCGTGATATATATATATATATATGTATACACATACATATAACTATCCAAGTGATGTATGAATGTGTCTGAAAATGGGATATACAGTACTACCCCAAATTAACAATGTTAACGGAGCGAATGATGTTTACAAACATATTATTGTTGGGTGCCATTTTTTTAAAAACACAAACCCCATCGAGTTGCACGACATGAATCAATCTAACGAATCTAATGTCACGGAAAAGTAATAGAATGAACACATGTTTGCAACTGAAAGTGATATGTTTAACATGTTTTTGCTGCAATCTATAAAACACGAAAATCTCTTGGCCATGCCTAGGGTTGCTGCCAGACTGCACCTGAATTGGCCCAGCACTTCTTTAAAACATATGGTCTAAAATATAAGTGTTTATCATCAGTGTTCTGACTAAAATATTTGTAACGTGGCAGCTCCATGGTTGCGGTTTTTATGTATATATATATACACATATGTTTTTCTCTCCAAATATCATAATTACATTGGTTAGGTATATTTAGTTATATCACCTATACATCCCATTGATCCCCCCCAAATACCAAGTCCCAATCATCCATGGGTAAGCCCTTAAGAATGGATTGGGCCAAGTCCTGGTGAAATAAAACCCTGGTTTCACCATGGAGACCTACCGTGACCTACCCCAGGTGATTGTGTTGGCCAATGCGTCCCTTGGTACCGCACTAACCATTGTTGTGGGATACTTGAGATATCCAGGTTGGTTTGATAAAACTACCCAGCCATGGTAAGGTACAACCAGCAATTGATAAGTTTGGTAAGGTATAACCATTAGATAATGATGGGATATTATATACAGTAATTGATAAGACTAGCCAGCAATGGTAAGGTATAGAAAAAAAACAATTGTTGTTGGTTTAATGCTTTATATAATTATTTTCCACCACCGGAGCATATAGGAAGAGTTTGGTACCCTGTCGTATCGGGGGTGTTGCAACCCTGTCGTTGGTTTAATGGTCTCATGCTGTTGGTTGGTTGAATGGCTTCAGCAACCCCCCAAAAAAATAGAAATTCATCAAGTCGGACTGTATATCGAATGCTAGTAAGTGTCCGTAAAACGATCGTTTTGCTTGGTTGCTATGAGGCAATTGTCATCGACCTCACTGACCGACCCAATAAATTGGCTTGTGCCGGGTTAGGCAATGAAATAAGTTACCCTCTGGTAAACTATAAATGGCCATTTTCAATAGCTTTTTGTATGTTTACCAGTTGCTACCGGATTTTTTCTCTGGGTCAATGGCCAGCCAGCGACCTCACTGACCGACCTCGCCACCAAATTGCCGTCGGGTTAGGCAATTACCCGGCCTGTTAAACATACAAAAAGCGGCCTTGAACATGGCCATAGAAATAGTGGATAGAACATGGTGATTTTCCATAGTTATGTAAACGTTTACCAGAGGGCAAATAAGTTAACGCTCCGTCTGCGTCTACATCATTTGGATTCAGTTGGTGCTAAAACGACATGTCCTAATTTTTGTCCTGCGAACCAGTCCATTTTTGTTGTGCTTAGTGATTCTAAGTGCCACGAAGAGGTTCAATGGTTCCAATAATTTGAGTTGCACTGTCATGATCGTCAAAGTCTGTTTTCATTCCGCCAAAAAAATCTGAGTTGTCATTCTTGCGCCGTCATTGATAGATCTTTTGGCAGGTTTTATTAATGTTGGAGTATCTGCAGTCAACCGCTAGAGCGTCGAGGTCTGGTGATTATCATTGGGCTGAACCCGTTGTTTTTGTGGATCATAGCAGGTCAGATGATGACAAACCATCGCAGAACATGGGACGGAGTAGGTGCCATTACAAAGCCAAACGATGCTTTTGCACGTGCTTCGAAAAGGGAAAGAACCCAAAAATGTGTGTGTGTATGTGTCTAGTTCAAAGTTCACAGAGTTACGATTTTCCCAGTTTGCCAACCTACATGGCACTTGCCAACAATAAAATGTGTGTGTGTGTCTATGTTGCAAATGCCATGTAGGTTGGCAAACTGATTGGTTGGTTTAAATCGCACAACAAGTTACAGCAAGGAATCAACCAACACAGACATAGCTCCATCCGATCCATCCTTTGCACCCATGGTTTTGGTCGTCTTCCAACATATCTTGATTGAGTAGAAGTACCCCAAAACAGTATACTAAAACACAACAATAACTAACATCAACTAACATAAACTAACATCAACTAACATAAACTAAGATATACTAACATAAACAAACTATATTTCTGAGATTCAACACATGATATTGACGTTTTTATCCCAACGAAAATCTCTTCCCAACGGTTTCCCGTGCCGCCAGGGCAGCGGACATGCTGAGATTTCCTGAGGTGCCGCGCGGTTAGAAACGAAGGGCTTGAGCCCCCAAGGGGCCCCTTGGAAAAATACTGGGCTAATGTGGGTTTTCATGTGGATTGATGTGGCTTGATGCGGATTGATTTTTTGGTTAATGTGGCTTGATGTGGGTCGAAAGCCACCTGTAAACCATTTCACTAAGTCAGAGATCCTCTCAGTATGGGTCGGCGTTCCAGATGCTATACTGTCTGGTGGAAAATCAAACGTGGCTTGCTGGAAAATCCAGCAAGCCAAGTTTGATGATTTTCCAAGCTATAAACATATTACCCTCTGGTAAATTAGCATAGACCCTGGCAGATAGGGGTTGGAAGATTAGTTTCCATTAAAACTAGGATATTTTCGGATCCAACTGTTAATTGACCAGAGGGTAAAACTTCAACCATCAATAGTTCCCTAGATTTTCCCAGCTATCAACATATTCAAACCTCAATTTTTAGGGGATTTCCCAGGCAGCCACGCCCGGTTTGATGGGTAGCTATCCCATAACGTTACCTGAAGGGCCGAACAGAAAAAACGATCGGAGCTAGCCCATCCATTTGTGCCCCGGCTGGTGTATGATAACATGATATAACTATACATTACCCTGTGCATCGCTTATTGATTACAATCAATCAGATTGATTATGGATGTTGAAAAATCAATGTGCTGGGATTGATTTTTTCGAAGGGAAAATCAATGAAAAAAACATTCACTTTGAAGCATCAAAATCAATAAAAAAAGCAAAAAAAATCAATAAAAAAATCAATAAAAAAAAACAAAAATATCAAGAAACAATGTGAAAAGTGCAAAAGCAAATGCAGAAGAAATTATGGAGTGAAAGACATGTTTTTGTTAGATTTTTGGTGATAGTTATTGTTTAAACATTTTTTCCTTGTTAACTTTTGCACAGTTCAGGTGGCTTCTTTGAGCCTACCTGGCTGCTATGTTGATCTGAAGAACTAACCTAACTGCAGTAGCCTTTCCCAAAGCTACATGGCAGCCTTTGGCAACCCTTCCCAGAGCCACATTGGCCTTTGCCAAAGCCATTTTCTTGCAAAAGACATGGAAGCTTTCCACAGATCTCAACCCTTTCCCAAAGGCTGGGGTGTGCCCCCCACCAGACACAGCTTTTCCAAACTATGCGCTTCCCCTTCTTCTGGCATGGACCTAGTGAGGAATAGGTGCACCAAAATGCGATATTTTGGTGCCACCTTGAGGGAAAGCCTGGTGGAAGACACACCCATTGAGACAGATGATGTCAGTCGACTGATCTGTCCAACAAAATCTTCTGCTTTAAAGCACCATTGGGCCCTGGGGTTCAAATGTTTGGAGCCCCAAACCATGTGAATAAAGCTGTGATGCTTTGGAACTATATGAAAACTCATTCTGCCCTTTTCCAAAGACCATTTGTTCAGCCAATCATATTTCCTCAGAAACTCACCTGCTAAATCCAATGATTGGTGGTGCTCTGCAGGAGTCAAAAACAAACCAGCATTGTCCCAGATTTCAACTAGCTTTTCCAAACTAGTGGCAGCTGCAAGCATATGCTGCTCACATTCCTCCATTGTGCCAGAAAAGATTTTCTCTAGAACTGGGATCAAAGCTGGTAACAAATGTTTGGCTTCTCCTGCTTTGATGTCCAGGGTAGCATGCTTTTTCCAAGGCTTTTGTGCATCAGTGAACATGCTTAATCTTAAATTGGTTAGCCTGTTTTTGCACCCTTGCTCTGTGTATTGAGCTTGCACTTGGGTGAACAGGATCGATAGCCTTTCCCAAGGCTTTTTGGATTGTCTCTGACCAGGCCCTTCATAATAGCAAATGTAATGCAGTATGGAACCTATAAGGTGAGAATACAATCCTTTACAGAACAACACATGAAGGGGGTCTCCCCTCACATGTTTGCAACTCACCCCAGGTAATGAAAAAAGGGCATGGTTGCTGAAAGGATCTGCTAGGCATTCTGCATGGCTCCATATTTTGAACTTTTGCTTTTCCAAACAAATAGTCTTGCACCCTTTTCCAAAGGTGCCTGGGGTGAAGTTCTCACAATCACATTCCCAGCATGGAAACCTGCTGTTCCAATGTGGAAGCCCCAATGTGTTACTGAAGAATTCATGGTCACCAATGATGGCCCACAAAACCCCTCTCATTTTTTTGGGGTGCAATGGCTGGCCTGCCAATGATGCAAGCATTGAACCCTTTTCCAAAGGTTCATTGTCTGGCCCCAACCTGGGATGGTGGCCAGATGCCAATGCTTTGAAGGACCAGGCCAGCCATTTCCAAATGGCTTCCCAAGTCTCCTTTGCGCCACATGATTTGGGAAAGCAAGCTAGCAACCAATGGCGCAGCAAAGTCTTGTGGTTGCTTAGCAAGCTGCCCCAGGAAAAGACCATGAGGCTGTCATTGTTGGTGAAATCCACCCCATCACCATGAACATAAATTGGGATGCAAATGTCTTCCCAACCCTTTGTTTCTTTCATGGGGTGGCCCACAAGTTTGTCATCACCTGACTTTGCCACTCCTTTCCAGAAGTCAGCCAGGTTGCCTTTTCCAAAGCTAAACAAATCAAAGAAAATGTCTGGGTAGTTTTCAGCCAGCTTGAAAAACATAAGGTGGGGTAGGAAAATGGTTGCCTTTTCCAAAGCAGGCTTGGATGTTTTTGCGTCCTTGCAAGGGACTTCCACTTCATAGCCTTCACAAATTTTGACATTTGCACAGAAATGGTTTAAGATTTGTTTGTGGCAGTTCCCTGGCTGGGCACCCCAGTTCCCAGTCTGGGCCAAGGCTACCAAATCATCGTGGGAAGCACCATCTTGGATGGCACAATCAGCCAGTTCCCTCAGCAAAGTGGCACTCAAGGTTCCTTTGGCCCAGAGATGCAACAATTTGTTTGCTAGGGCAGATTCAGCCACTGGCCCTTCTGCCTTTTCCAAAGCTTTGCCAGGCTTTACTTTTGCCCTTCTGCCAGATTCTTGTTCTAATTGCCAACCTCTTAATCTTTTTGCCATGGTCTAGCTTGCCACTGGCCTTTTCCAAAGCACTGGCTGCCTTCCAAAAAAAAATCCAGCTTGCCTTTTCCAAAGCCCAGGTGGCCTTTTCCAAAACCAGCAAGGTTTCAATTATCAAAATTTCTTCAAGCTGTAAACAGCTGCAGAAACATGTTTCTTTGGAAAAGGAAACACATTGTGCAACCTAATGCCTGCAACTAACCCATGCAACTTTACCTTTAACAATAGATTAGTTATCATATTATTGTATCATTGCCATAATGGCTTTGTTGAACCCAATGCCCCCCAGTATGGTCAGCTACTATGTTCTTTTTAATATTGTGGCTTTGTTGAACTAAGCAAATAACATCTTTGTTGTTGAACCCAACAACCCAACCAAACCAACAACCACCAAGTAGTACCCACAGCTGCTGCTACCCCTAGTTACCCAACCCTTTTCTCCAGGCACCAAGAAGTCAAAACTGGTTGCTTTTCCCTGCAATCCCCATTTTAGGGCTGCTGGTACTAAAGCTAAGTGGTCTCCTTTTCCAAAGAGATGGCTCTTGCAAAGGGCTTACCACATGCACTTTCCCAAATGCCAGCAACCACTTGCCCATAGTTTTTTGTGCACCCCACCACTTTTCCAAATGGTGTGCTTTGCACTTTTCCAAATGCAACTTGGCTTCCAGCATTCACTTGCTCCCCTTTGACCTTTTGCTGGAAGCAACAGAGCCAGCTTTGCTACCCAAAGCCTTGAGTTCCTTTGTTTCCTCTTTGGCACCTTTGGCCACTTTGGCAACCTCCTCCAGAACCTTCTTCAATTCATTGGTTTGCTTCACTTTTTTTCCAGACAAGATAGCCTTCAACTCTGCCAGCTGCTTGTTCAACTGCAGGCCCCAGCCTTCTGCTGCTGCCTTCCCTTGCCTTGACAACTTGGCAGAAGCCTTTCCCAAAGCCTCCTCCAAATCATTCAAGGCACTGGCCACAGAGTCTCTTGCCTTTCTTGCCTTTTTTCAAAGCATCTTTGGACTCATCTTCTTCAGTCTTTTCATCCCTTTTGTCTTCAAGGGCCAGCTGTTCAGTTCTGCCACTTCCTTTCCCTTTGCTTTTTCCAAAGTATTTTCCCTTGCCTTTTCCAAAGCTTTTTCCCTTTGAGCAATCTTCCAGGTCTGCTGCCTGGAGTGTTTTCCAACTGCTTCCATGCAGGTGTGAGAACTTTTCCAAATCCTCAGTGCCAGGCTCAGTCTCTGTCCCTTGCTCCCAGTGGTGGCCTCTGTTGACTGCAAAACTGGAAGAAAAATTTTGAGTATCCTTGTGCTGCCACACCCCTGGAGTGGTAGGGTCCTGTCTGGAAATGACTCTGCCACTCCAGAGGTGGGCTTCCAACTCATCTTCTCCAAACCGGGTTTCCATGGCCTTGTAGCTTTCCCAAGCATCCAGCTTGTTGACAGTTTGGTTGGCACTGACAACTTTTTTGGTATGCAAATATTTTTCCCTTCTATTTGCATTAGCCATTGTGCAGCCTTGAGCCCTTTGTCCTTCTTGCTCAGCTGCTCAACTTCTTTTTTCTCTTCTGGGTTTTTGTCTAGGTGTGTTGAGTACCTGCCCCAGACCTTTGAGTGTTCATCTTTTTTCAATAGACCCTTGAGGACCACTGCTTGCTCTTCTGTTGTATCCCCCTCCTCAGCTGCTTGCTTCACTTTATCTGCAAGACTCATTTTGCCCAACTTTTCCAGATTGGCCTTGTTCAGCTGATTCTTTGGGTATTTTTTTTTATCCTTTCCCAAAGATGCACTGGCTGCTGACTTTGCCTTTGCAGGTTTCTTGGCTTGCTTCTTCACTTTGGCTGGCTTTCCCAAACCAGCCTTCATTGATTTCATCATTTTTTTTGGTGCCATGTTGGGGTAGACTTCGAAAATTAGCTGTTGAGCCAAAAGCTTGAAGGAAAAAATCATGTGGAAACCAGCTGGTTTACAAAAAAAACACATGAATCTCCAAAAATGAAATCTTATCAAATCTTATCAAATCTTATCAAATCTTATCAAAACCACATATTTGATAAGATTTGATAAGATTTGATAAGATGTGTTTTTTTGTGATTGGATTTGGAAAATTCTGATCATACAGTGGTATTGGTTGAGTACCCAAAACATAAAACTGAATTAGGCCTTTCCCAAAGCCCAACAATTACCATTCCCACATGACTCAAACCAAAACCATGCAGCATAAATCATGCAAGTAAAAATTGATTAGTGTTTCACATGGAAAACATTGCAAAAAAATCCTGTAGATATATCTGCAGCAAACTATATATATATTAAAAATATATTTGTATATTTCTTTGTTTCCATACCAAACGTTGGAATAAGAATAGCACAATCTACTTTTCAATTATTTATGCACTATATTCTTTACATTTGCAAATGTAAATGCAAAACGTATGTATAAATAACTAATTATTATTTCAAATTTCAGATAATTTTTATTTTTATTTTTAATATCATTCATAATTGGTAGTTTGGCCTACCAGTATTTGGCTGGCCACTGCAGAACAGGCTGTACAAGTTGCCAGGTCTGGCAACTGGGCAAGTGAAAAGTATCCTTTTTCAAAGATATTGTGCAGAATGAATGGCCCCTTTTCCAAAGAGCCATTCAGTGGGTGTCCTTTTCCAAAGACTGAGCAGGTTTATTTTCTGAGTCCTTTCCCAAAGACTTTTTTCTAAAAGCTGGTGCAATTCCAAAGCCATGGGAGCAGCACTGTGGCTTTTCCAAACCACTTGGAGTTCTAAATCTCCAAAAAGCCTTCAACAGCATCTGGGAAGCTAGGCCATATATTGCTGTTAGGCAACTTTGTGTGCCTCTCCCATTTGGTGGCAATGGCCATGACCAGCATGCTGGAACCATAACAGCATTCCAAGCAGATGTCTGCATTGTCATCCATTATGGCTGTTGCACCCAGCCAGGAGCACCAGTCCATCTTTCCATCTGGGCCAGTCTTCTGATGGCAAAAGTGAACTCCTGCGAGTTGGCCATAACACTGGAGTTCTTTGAGCTCTGCCTTGACATTGTTCTCTCTTTTCTTTGTCTGGACATAAGAGAGAATATGTACCTCTGCAGCACCAAGGAGCTTTTCCAAACTCCTGATGTGGCTCTTTGGAATGATGTTGTTGACTTCCAATGTGTTGTGGTAGTCAACAACCACCACTGGCCTTTTGGACTTGGGGGCAGGCTTCAGCTCCACCACAGGCTTCAGCTCCACCACAGGTCTGTCCTTTTCCAAAGACTTGTCCTTTTCCAAAGACTTGTCCTTTTCCAAAGACTTGTCCTTTTCCAAAGACTTGTCCTTTTTCAAAGACTTGGCAGGAACTCCATCCTGCACTTTGCTGCTGCTGCTGCTGCTCTGCTCCACCTTCACTTCCTGCTGGCTGTCCTTTTCCAAAGACTTTGTCTTGCTGCCCTTTTCCAAAGGCTTCTCATGCAGCTTCTCAGCAGTGCCATTTTTGGCTGTCCTGGACCTCCTGAATGTGCCCTCAGCTTCTTCAACCTTTTCCAAAGTTGAAGCTGCAGCCTTGGGGTTTGACCTTCTTTTCTTTCCCTTTTTGTGGTCAAATATGGACAGGGAAGAGTCCTCATCATCATCATCATCCTTTTCCAAAGATGATTTCTCCCTTGCCTCCTTGAGCTTCTTCTGAGCCTTCTCTTGGGCTTTTGTCAGAAGCTCCAAGTGCTTTTCCAAACACTCCTCACTGTTTGGGTCCTCCTTTTCCAAAGAGTCCCACTGGAGGTGTCTTCTCTGATCCCTCCTGTTCTGGTGGGTGGTGCCACTGCCTGACTCCCACCCCTTGCAGTTGTACCCATACCAGCCCCATTTGTTGGGCTTGGCCATGGCTCCACTTGGCTTTCCCAAACCAAGTGCCTACCTTTTCCAAAGTAGGTCCAGGCAAGCTTTTCCAAACTTGCCCAACACAACCCTAAGCTACTGGGAGTGTTGTTTGAAATGTTCTTGTGGCTGTGGCTGCGACATGCTTGCACCGGTCAGTGTGAGTGTGTCACCTACTGCTGTGAATTTGAATTGTTGTGTTGGTGTTTGCTGTCAGTGTGAATGTATGTGTGGGTTTGTAACCAAATGGCTGCAGGGAGAAACATGCACACACCATGAGAGCCACAGCACCATGCTGCAACAACCACAACCAAACAAACAAACAGGAAGCAAACACAACACTAGTTGAACAGAACAGTGCTGGGTTTGGAAAAAGCCCTTTTCCAAAGGCAGTGTTTTTGCAAAAATTAAAGTATATGGAATGTGAAAACAATTATATATATATATATATTTGTATTTGTTTATTAAGATAAAAAAAAATGTACCTGTATTTCATTCAAATTTTATTTATAATATGTTTACTATTACATTTTAAATTCCATTATATGTTTATTGGTTTTGTTACATATTTTTATAACATTTTTATTTATAATATTTATAATACATGTTTTCAAAATTCATACTATTTATAACTTTATTATTTTTCATTTTTCAAAAATGAACATAATATGTTTCTTTATAATATTTCATTAACTCACGACCTTATATTATGTGATTGATAATATATCTGTATTTCACATAATTTATAATATTTAAACTTTGCTATGTCAAGATAAACCTGATGACCTGAAAAGATAATGGGGATTCTTTAAATCAGTTTGTGTTATTTGCAATTTTATTTAATTCATTTTTTCACCAAAATTGTTTCAAGTCTCTGGCAGGTTCTGGCCCCCTCCCTATTAGAGGTGGCCTGCCAAGCTCTCAGCCAAACTGGCTACAAGTAAGAAGCCCTTTCCCAAAGGCACTTTTTTTTTCGCAAATGCTGCTGCAACTTTCCCCCTTTTTTTTGCTGCAACTTTTTTATACTTTTTCAAATGTTGCCAAACCCCAGCAGTCTTCAGCTACCAGTTGGCACCCCAATCCTGGCAAAGTTTCTCTCTCATTTGCAAGGCTTCTGCCTTTGTCAAAGAATCCTTTTCCAAAGATTTCTTCAACTCATCAATGATTGCAACATATCCATTGGGGCACCTGGCCTTGGACACTTCTACAATCAAGTGCAGCTTGCCATGTTCCTCAGTGGTTCCCAACAAGTATGCCCTTTGGTTGCCCTTCTTGGGTACTGTCCTTGTGATCCTCACCCAAGGTTTCCTCTCCTCCTTTTCCAAAGAGGCCTTGCTCTTTTTAAATGATGTTTTCTTTTTACCACTTTTCTTCTTCTTCTTTGGCTTTGTTTCCCCAGTGGCCTTTCCCAAAGCAGCTGCTGGTCTTTTAAGAGAGGGCTTTCCCAAACCCAAAGCAGCTTGCAACTCATCCTTTTCCAAAGCTATGAGTTGCCCTGGCCTTCTCCTTGCAATTGAAGTTGCTGGGGCAGCAGCAGCCTTGACTGTCTGCTCCTTCTGTGGAGAGCCCTCCTCACTGCTTTGGAACATGACTGGGAAACCATTGGCATCCATGCTGACACCACTGTCTTCCTTCTTTAATTTTCTGCTTGGCTCATATGGCACCAAGGCAGTGGAACTTGAAGCCTTGCTGTTTGCCTTTTCCAAAGCTTTCTTGTCTTCTTCCAAAGGTTTTGCCTTTTCCAAAGCTTTCTTTTGGTTTTCCACAGCCTTTGCCCTTTCCAAAGCACAGGACAGGTCCAACAGCTTCAAACCCTTGTGGAGGTGAGTGAACTCTTCCCTTGTCAGTTTGGCAGCTGCAACATTTAGGTTTTCTCTGCCCATCTTCCTCACATGATTCAACATGCATGTGATTCGCTCCACCTTCAAATTGCTCCAGACTGAGCCACTTGACTTTGAATCATTCATTTCTGGGTGATCAGCAAGAAGAGAAATCAAGGCAGTCCTCATAGGGGCACAATGTATTTCTCCGGAGTTTTCCAACTTCAGGAGGCCAGTCCACAAGGGCAGGGTGTGAAGAAGCCCTTTTGGGCATGGGCTGTTTGTCTTGGACTGGTGTTCATATGCTCCAAGGTCTTTGATGATTTCCAAGTTGGTGCTAAACACCTTGTAGATGAGGCCAGAATCTATATAGGGTTTCGAAAAGTGCCTGGGGCCTCCTCTGCCTTTTCCAAAGCTAGATCCTTTTCCAAAGCATTCTTCTCCTGCCATCTGGAGCTGGCTATTTCCAAAACTTATGAGCCAAAGGCTGCACATGCATGCAAACATGGCCCAGCAAATGGTGAGCTAGAGCAGCCAAACATGCATCAAAAAGAAGCTGTGGAAAACAAAATCAAAATCAATAAAATAATCAAAAAGCAAATCAATAAGCAAATCAATAAAAAAAAACAATAAAAAAGCAGCTGATTCGATAAGATTTCTGTTTTGATTTTCGTTTTTTTTCAAATCAATAATTTGCATGAAGGATTTATTGATTCTAATCAATATGCGATGCTCAGGGTATATACATGACCACTAGGTATATACAGATATATACAGTATATATATATATATATTTATATTACAAAGATCATCTTGTACCAAGAATGGATGATTTTTCATGACGCTTAAATCATGTTGGCATGAAGAGAAAACAATACCTTTTGACGCAGGTCTAGGTGAATGTACCATTTGTGTCTAGGTTTCCCAGCACCATTGGTATAGCTGGATCAGCTACACTCCTCAACTGGGTAACTGGGCCCGCCAGGATCAGCAAAAGATCCGATCCTACCGACAGTTGGAGGTCCGCAACAGCATGTTCAACAGCTTTTTTTTCCAACCATTATCCCGGCAAGAGACCCCAAACAGTGTGGGGGGTGGGAGGATAATGTATGATAATGTATGATATTGTATGATAATGTATGATAATGTATGGTAATGTATGATAATGTATGATGATGTATGATAATGTTTGATATTGCATGATAATGTATGATATTGTATGATATTGTATGATAATGTATGATAATGTATGGTAATGTATGGTAATGTATGATAATGTATGATGATGTATGATAATGTATGATATTGTATGATAATGTATGATATTGTATGGTAATGTATGATAATGTATGATAATGTTTGATAATGTATGATAATGTATGGTAATGATGATGATGATGATGATCATGATGATGATGATGATGATGATGATCATGGTGATGATGATGATGATGATGATGATGCGGATGATTTGGAGGATGATGAAGCTGAGGATGACGATGTGAAGGGGGAGAAAGATGAATATGTTGAGAATGATGATGTTGAGGAGGAGGAAGATGATGATGTGGGGGATGATGATGTTGAGGAGGAGGACCGATCCCAAGACCTATAGGACCACACTTTGTGCGAGCCTGCGCAATCGAAATGCATGTCAACGTTGCGCAAGAAAGCGCCACTTTATACAGAAATTTACAGGAAAAAGGCCGCGGCCCAGATTGAGCCCAGAACGCGGGCACACACTTTGTGCGAGCCTGCGCAGTCGAAATGCACTTCAACATTTCACAAGAGCCTCTGCATACAGAAAATTACAGGAAAAATGCCGCGCCCCAGATTGAGCCCAGAACGCGGACACACACTTTGTGCGAGCCTGTGCAGTCGA
>Ga0126342_10006799_pt1 | contig 20346 bp, 10 predicted proteins | sample Cyp1metagenome_FD_92528 | JGI IMG/M metagenome (GOLD analysis project Ga0126342, IMG submission 92528) | Coral microbial communities from Lord Howe Island, Old Settlement Bay, Australia - Cyphastrea 1 metagenome | ecosystem: Host-associated > Invertebrates > Cnidaria > Coral ...
CAAGAAAATATGGCCTGAAATATGGTACTAACGTACCTCCATGTATTGGATTCTGAGATTCTCGTTGATAATGTCATGATTCAGTCGCAGCTTTTGGTGTAGTATCAGTGAGACGAGTATAACTCTCCAAGCAAATCAGTAGCAAACGGCATGACGATTTTGCTGGACTATGGATGAATATGCCCCAGAGTTGCTCAAGATGTCAGAGTTTCGGTCTAGATCAATTCCACATCCACAAGATGAAGACTACTGTTTGATTCGTGTACATATATGATATGAAAACAATAATATGCTAGAACGCATACTGCAGGTTGGACCCAATGTTGATAGATTCTTTCATAGTACAGTACCATAAAATGGAGTGTGGTTTTGATTTCTGGAAACTGCAAACTGCTGCTGAAAAGTGGTTCGCAGCCGCCAAGACATCGCTTGCCCATCAAAAATCACTTGGCCTTTTGGTCGTGCATCAAGAGGTGTGGCCAGTTCCTTGCAAATTTTACGCGTTGAAATCTATAGAATATGTCGGTGACCACTTCTCCCTTCCCGGATTGGCGAGTGGCCAGCTCGTACGCCTTCAAATCCGGAGATATTATTTTCAAACCATACCATATCATATCCAGATGATTGGAATTACTAGATCAGATTCCAAAGATGCTGTGAGGTCAAAAGGCGGTAAAAAATGATTACAGAGTTCCAGGTGTTTCCCTTTGTCTTTGCTCAACATTGATCTTTGAAATCCGGAGTTCACTGACCGACGCTTCCAGAGGTCCAAAGTTCAAACGCCCCAACAAAAACACGGTTTGCTCAAAATGGGTGAGTCGGAAAATGGAGTAATTACATAGATCTGGGTACATTATAACGAAGGTTTGGGCTCAACCTTCGCGTGGTAACCTTGTGCCTCACCCCAGGTGTGAGGTCGAAAGAGCCATGGCGTATGACTGCATTGACATGATTTCACCTGACATCCTGCAACATGATGTTTTGGGGGCCCTGGGATGTATCTACTTGCCAAAAAGGGCAAACCTGTTGTGTGAGATCAAAGCTAGGAGCTTCACTGAAGATGATTTGGTGCTACAAATTCAGAGGTATGTCCCAGAAGGCCTTGGTGCAGAACTATATGATTCTGAAATTTTGACGATTCCATCAGACGCTCTGCTGGCAGATGTTGAACATATGCTTTGGGATATCAATCAAACGATCCCACCTCTGGCAACTCCTGTCTGGATTTTGGGGGTAGAAGAGATTGACATTTTGCGTAGCACATGGGACATGGCATATCGATTTAGTACCTTTTCCAAATGGCATGTGTTGCCATCACCCGAACGGCCACCGGCTGTGGTGAGATGTCTGGAGATGTATGCTGGTGCCTTTGGTGGTTGGAAATCGGCCTTTCAGTTTCTGGGACAGTACGGAATCAAAACGCAAACAGTGGGTATTGAACTGGATGAGATTGCATCAAAAGCATATGCTGCTACCCACTTTTCTGGATGGATTCCGTCAAACACAGTTTTACCAAAAGCCTTTTTCATGAGCAATGGGAACAACTGGATTTGGCAACAAGATGTTCTGAATGAGGATATTTTGCCACAAATCATTTCGTGGCAACCACATGTCATCACACTGTCCGCCCCATGCCCAGCATGGTCAGCCGCAGGGGAATCGAAAGGATTGTTTGTGCCAGGGGGTAGACTTTTTCTTCAATCGCTTTTGCAGTGTAGATGGGTTAGACCAATGTTTATTGGAATGGAACAAGTGAGCAATTTCCATCATCATACCCACAAACATTGGATTCTTAAAGCATTGCACATGATTGGTTACCGTTTGGCATGGCAGAGGGTTAGTAATTTGTCGGATCAGGTCTCCACTGCCAGGTTGAGGTGGTTAGGTCTTGCAGTTCGAATTCATGATGAAACACCACCAGTGCCTCTGCAATCGTGTCCAAAACATGATGGTTGTTGGCCCGACATTGCCTTGCAGTTTTCACCTGAAGAACGCATGAAGTTGTTTCTCACCCGGCAGATTGTAGACATTGCATCCGATCAAGCATTCGTCAAGACCCGGCTGGCAACCTTGCCAGCACCAGACGTCCTGTTTGCCAAGCGTGTGCATTCGTCCACATCGGTTTTCCCAACAGTGATGGCAATGTATGGCCGACAGCATGAGATCGATCGCACGTTCCTGCAGAAACATGGCTATTTGGGCCATTTTGTACAGGATGAACACGCTCCTTTCAGCTCTCGGTTTCTCCATCCTGCTGAGGTTGCAATTTTACATGGCTGTTGCAACAAGGTATATATACATGAAGACATGGACGCTGCATGGCAACACATGGGAAACATGATTGCACCACCACATGCCATTTTGGTGATGACCAATGTTTTCCAACGAATGTCACTGTTAAACAAGCACATTCGAGATATCATGAGTGATTTTCAAGATGAAAGGTTGACGTCCTTGAACTCAGTGTTTACTAAGCTGCAATTTGGGGGTTTTGTTCACCGTCACAATCAGACCTTGACTCAAGAATTTGTCAGGAACACAGTTGCGCTTCACACTGTAGGTACACCTGCACCAGGACACATCTGGACACCGGAACATGGATTCCTCACATGCCAACAGTTTGATCAACACAGATCAACTAAGGTCACTCGGCATTTTGAACTGCATCCGGTAGAATCACCAACTCCTGATGTCTCCTGCATGATGACTAGGTCAGTGTATCAAACTGTACAGCAGTCAGAAGATCCAAGGTCCACAGAGCCACGGAATGTACCGGATCAAGATGCCAATCAGGAAGACTTGCCCGAAGGTTTTTGGTCTGTGTCTGGTCTTGCCCTGCACTCCAGTGCAGTGTGTCCATTGTCCCCCATGTCAGTTGCGGAGTCAGTAGTACACACAGTAAATTCATCCGGTGATGAAGATATGCATCCGACCATCGATGTGCCACACCACCAGCCCGTTGAATCAATGACAGAAACAGTATCACCATGCCATGCGGCCACCTTGGGGACTGGATCTTTGCCCGCCCAAGTTGGTGATGTAACACTGAGCAATGACCATTTACCTGATGGGGCAATGGGGACAGGATCTTTGCCCGCCCATTTGCCAGCACACCACCAGCCCGTTGAATCAATGACAGGAACAGTATCACCATGCCATGCGGCCACCTTGGGGACTGGATCTTTGCCCGCCCAAGTTGGTGATGTCACACTGAGCAATGACCATTTACTTGATGGGGCAATGGGGACAGGATCTTTGCCCGCCCATTTGCCAGCAAACAGTGAAGACCTATGCACAGCTAGGAGCACCATGCTATCCAATCCGATCACAACAGCCAAGAGAAACCTGATGGGGACAGGATCTTTGCCCGCCCATGAGGGTATTCAAGATTTCAGCCACGACATGGGGACAGGTACTTTGCCCGCCCATGAGCCTTATTTAGCACGATCATCACGACCAAAGAATGCAGAATGTGCTGAATGGTACAGATCCAGGCTAGAACATGACACAGCTGCATACACACCAGCTGACACCACCACTGATGGCACTCTGCATGAAGCCCTGCAGACCACTGCAGAGTACCGCAATGGACAATCAGTTTTGACACTGGAGGCAAATCAACCATCAGCTGCGACACATGAATCACAGTTGGAACCAGAGAAGCCGATATCACCCATATCCACAGCGACCAAGTCCTCCGATGAGGGAGACATAGCAGACACAGTGCCTTTCCAGCCAGTATTCAAGGGAACGGTCACATGGTTGGGATATCATGAGGAATTTTGGTTCGCAGCTGATATGCCCTCCGATGCCATTGAAGCAGTATGGGGTTTGAGCAATTGCACCACCATGCAACAGCCACATGAGCTCATCAAACTGAGGCTCACACCAGCACACCCACAGGCGTGGCACCAGGAAATCACACAGCGGCCTGACAACATGTGCCTTCTTATCCTCATGGATGGAGAACTCACGCTCATGAAAGTAGAACCTCGCAAAGGGTTATTACAACAGGATCACATATCCCGGATCACAGAGACCTTTTATGATCAATTTGGCCAAGTCCATGGAGGACAGACTGCTGATTATGGACTCATGTTCTTGCCACAGCCGTTAACACATGAAGTGTTGACACATGAATTGATCTATGTCTTTGCGGCCTTTGCCCAAGTCACGACCCATTGGCATCGAAACAAGCAGACTAATGCCATCATCGCCAGTTTTCAAGGACCAGAACCAGCAGCTGCATTGCTTCGCCAAATCTTTGCCATGGCTCTTTCGCCACAGTCAATGGACTCGCTTGGACGACAAATCTACTATGACGAAGCTACTGGAGAAATCCGGTTTGTCCCTGCCAGGAACAAAGGTGTCACGCCACCACAGCCATTCCTCATTGCATTGGTAGTTGCTGTAGTTCGATCTCAGCTAGATGCATGCAAAGATGACGCATCCAACCAACCTCCGATATTGCTGAAGTGGGCAGGAAGGCCGATTTGGAAGGGCATTTTGCATCCCAAAACAACATTGGGTACGATGGCAGCCATTCTGAAACAATCCCTGGTGCCCCTCAATGCGGGGAAGCAGTATCGACTAGTTGTCAATGGTCGCCAAGTGCCACATGACATATGGTGGTCGAAAACCTGCCACCGCCGACCCGTGAGTATGTCGTTATTCACGCAGTCATGGAAATGCACGGTGGAGGACAGGGGACAAAATCCCAGCAACGAGACATCCAACAGAACGCGCTGGCAAGCTTACTGCTAGACCATGGATTGCCGCTTGCATGGACGACCACTGCAGTTGAAAAGATCATGCAAAAAACAGGACTTCCCAAGCTTCAGGCTCTGAACTCACAACCAATGGGAAGCAACAAACTGACCGAGCCAAAAACAGACTGCAACGTCTGGAAAAAACCCAGGAACCACTAGAGTCCAAAACACGTTTGATTAGTGCGGGGGTTTATCCAGTTGCAATGTATGGAATGGAATTAGTCCCACTAGGATCCCAACACCTAACCACTCTAAGAACAGCAGTTGTTAATGCGGTGTTAGGACCCTCCATAAGTCGAAACTCCACTCTGGCATTGCACTGCATGCCTCAGCTGCTAGACCCACAGCTGGTGCTCATCCAGAGAGTACTGCTGGCAGCCAGAAGATACTTGCTCAGATCCGATGTAGCCACCATGGTTCTTTAGTATGGTTGCCACCCATAAGGGGCTTGCCCATGAATGCCGCGGACCAGCTGGTTGTTTGCGATTTTACCTTGATCGTTTTGGATGGTCACTCAACCCTCAGGGGATCTTGCAGATATCAGCTTTTATCCAAGGCCCCTTCCTGCAACTTGGCCAAAGTTCACTGCTAAAGCTCTCAGAATGGCAATGGCAGACACAGGTACTAGAGCATGCAGATCGTAAGGACTGGAAGGGACTTCCACCTGTCAGCCGTGCAATGACCATACAGGTACTGCGTCAATACAACCAAGCTCAGCAGAACAAGTTGCTCAACGAGATCTCAGGGGCTTACCAGACAAGAGTCCAGCAATCGGCCTGGGACACTGCCGTGTCCCCTGAATGCCCACACTGTGGAGAGATAGATACAAAGCAGCATAGGACCATGCACTGCACGGCACTTGCTGATCTCCGCATACCACACAAGGAAACGTTCCAGTGGATTGCAGACACAGGCTCATGCATGGATGTGTTGCCTGTAATACATGTGCATGAAGACCACCAGAGTCATTTGCAGCTTCATTGGATGCAGGAGGAACCACAAATCCAACCCCAACTCCATAAACAGCTGCAGTCATTTGATTTTGCTGGAAGTTTTATACAGGTTTACACAGACGGGTCTTGTCAGTATCCCGAGTTGACAGAGAGTAGGTTTGCGAGTTTTGCCATAGTGCTAGACTGTGCTCAAACTGACAGGGAACGCCAGTGCCTGGCATCTCAGTTCAAGGACACTCACGAGATGCCCACCACCTTGAAGCCACTCATGTGTAGTAGATTACAAGGACTCCAAGATATCCTTCGTGCCGAGCTTAGTGCAATTGTCTATATATGTGAGAGATATTATCATACGGTTGTGCATACTGACTCAGCTACATCGCTTCACCTGATTCAAAAAGTTCAGAACACCACAAACTGGGAAGAACTTGGACCATTGCCACATCTGGATCTGCTGGTGCGGTTATGGCAAATCTTGCGATGTGGACGTCGACGGTTCTTTAAAGTCAAGGCCCATTCGGAACATGATGACACTCAGGACATGCTCCAGCTCTACCACAGGTTGGGGAACAAAGCAGCTAACGATTGTGCAATTCTGGCCAACAAAAACATGCTTCCTATGTTTGTACGATCGTTGGAACAGGTATGTCTGGAACAGAAGCATCAGCAAAGTCACCTTAAAAACTTGTTTGATTTTCACCTCACTGTTTTCACACGCATGGCATGTCTGCACAAGGAAACACAGCACGATGAGAACGCCGCAAGAGAAGTTGCATTTAACTGGGACTGTTTGAAAACATACAAGGTAGACCCACCATGGACACCACCACATTTACGCTTGGATTGGACCCATGATTGTGCATGGGGACCTTGGCTTGCTAGACAGATGGTTCAATGGATGCGGGAATTTCGCTGGCCACAGACTCCAGACCAGGTGCCACATCAAAACATTGGAGTCAGCTGGTATGAACTTGTCCTTTCGTTTATGCAATACACAAAGATGTTTTTTCCTTTGCGAAGAGAAGATGGTAAAGGCAATGAGACTCTTGTAACCTTCAAAAATAGAGCTATGGCTATGGGACATAATGTTAAGTTTTCTGAGTTTGCGATGACATTCTCCATCTTTTTCTTGCAGATCACAGGGTTGCTGTCAGACATGGTCTGGCCTAAATTGGATAGACAGCTTGTGAAGGCGATGTTCGTCCAGGGAACATCATTCTATACCAGTGGGTTTATATGGCGACCGGAGTACCCCCATCAGGATTGGGTGTATGACACTTTGGCAGCTTACCTCCGGGGCAGCACTGGACCCCCAGATGGCACTGCCTTGCATGAATTGCCAAGCATGGATTGGGAACTCGATGACAGACGCTATCAACAGCTCCGCCTTGAGATGCGAGGAACATGGTACACTAGAAGTATGGCAGCAAGACGACAAATGAAAAAACTACGAGACTGGCAACAAAACCCGCAACGGCAGCTATATTTTTAACTGGCATCTTGACATCAGTTTCGATGTCTCCAGCTTATTTTTTATTTTGCAAAGATCTCATTGTGTTGTTCCTAATAAGGGAACAACGGGACATAGTCTCACGATTTGTCGGGCTATGAACCCTGGCGTTGGGTACATTATAACGACCTCACTGCGACCTCACTGGAATCATGGTTAGTAAGGGGAATCATCCCCAAATGGCCAATCTCAGGTTAGTGAAATATTATAATTTACCCAGATAGATACCCCCCAAGTTACCATTGAATAGAGAACACATTATAAATCAGTGAATTTTTGGGCTTCCCTATTTCCAGATATTTCCAAATGACAAAGAAAAACATGTGTTGTTTCAGCGACATCGCAGCCACTTCGACGGCAGCTTTCACCCAAGTTCGAATATGTGTGTACATGCCAAGTACCTTAGGCCCTAGTTGCAATATCAACAGAAATAATATGAACAAATCACGGTTGCAGATTGAACAATGGAAAGCCAGATTTCTTAGATTTGTTCTTGTGCCCGCCTTCTTTCCGGTAACCATGCCGTGCTGGAACATCATCCATCTACTTCCATTGTTTTGTTTTCTTCATTTCTGGGATTTTTCAGCTAGCCATGTTTGATTACCCAAGAGTATCCGTAGTGTGTCAAGCCAGCAACACCACAGGTGCTTGTGGCTGGATGCAAGGTGCTTCCAGCTCCTTCCGCGCTGCGGTCAACAGTAGGTGTTGGCTCCAACCACCAAAAAGAGGCCACTTAAAACAGGCAGATATATATATATATATATGTGTGTGTTTAATATTCATGTTAATCATCTGACTCCCCACTTGTCTGATGATTTGCTTACATAACATATATATATATATACCCATAGGATCCATGTATGCTATATATGGTAATATTTACCATATTTTACCATCAATATACCCCATTTATGTTAGCATATATACCATACATGGATCCTATGGGTTATATATATATATATATATTGTTACTGCTATAATTACTGTAGACGTTCAACGTGGACTCAGTCGTGTGGTGTCAATTTTAGAGAGGTCGTCTAGGTCGGACACCAGGTATTTTTTTCAGATGGGTATCCCGTGTATCCACCAGTCACCAGCAACAGTCGAACATAAGTTAATATTAATTAATGTATTAATAACTTATGTTGGTTAAATACGTTAATAACTTTACAATTAATGGTTAATAACAATAAGTATATATATATATAATCAACCATAATCAACCAAAATCCCAATTTGTGTTGGTTAAATCAGTTAAATCCCATAATATATCCATTAATTCTAGTGTCTGTGTGTATAATATATATATATGTAGCCCATGGATCCAAGTACCTTCTTAGGAAGTGTGACTGGGTATGATATAGGGGGTGAAGTACCTTCTGAGACAGTGTCTGGATCCATAGGGATATAAATATATATATATATATATATATTTGGTTGGTGATTTTGTACCATGGGTTTTTATGACTTTCCATATATTGGGAATTTCATCATCCTAACTGACTTTCATATTTTTCAGAGGAGTAGGTATACCACCAACCAATATATACCTACCATATACATATATATATATCAAACTATAGGCATGGCTGTTTAACATTTTACAATCTTGAATCTTATAATTATAGACACACATATTTATCACAGCGTTTACCAACAAATCTGTTTCATGCTTCTTCAATATCCAGTGGCATGGTCGGGTTAGCCAAACGTTATTCTTCTACAAGTGGCTCAACCACCTATCTGACCGATCTAGAGGGGAAATCTAGAGCCGTAGGTAGTGCATTTTTCTTCATTGGAAGCGTCAGTCAAAATGTTGTTTTGGATCTAGAGAGCCCCATTGAGCTGGTGATGTTGCGCATAGATGGCATAGCCCGGATGAGTTTGTCTGAACATAGGGTCTCCCAAAATCCAGTGATTTATGGTCATGTTCACCATTAAATCACAATCAAATTTTAAACCAGTGATAGTGTTGAAAAATTATCAGTGGTTTAAAAATTACCAATGGATGGTATCAATTTTTCACCATGAATGATAGTGTCTAAACCATTATTAGGTCCTTATTTTGGGTCTCCCAAAATCCATTAAATCACCCGATAAATCGCCATCTTTTGGTATGCCGGTGACCAATCCAGATGCAACCATGCTTTAGACGGGGGTTTACACTTCTTCGGGACCATAGAATGGGGGTGTTTTTCGTTAGAACGGGATTTATACATATCCGAAGGATCATTGTCAATTCAAACAGTTTAACCCAGATACGACTAGTGTGGATCACCATGTTTATGAGTGGTATAAATATAAATCCCAAATTATAGGTTTATGACTTACTTGTTCTTAGTAGGGAATGAGGGAATGATCCACAATAACTATCAATAATCATCTCATTCCCCCATTCCCATCCATTCCCTACTAAGCACCAGTAAGATGATTTGGTTCCCAACATTTCTCCGTGCTGTTTTCGGCTGTTGGGATACCAATCTATCGATTTCCCACTTTAAAACGGTCAAGCCAAGAAGAATCATCATATCCCGAGTACACCACTATTTGTTGTTGGTTGAAGCTGAATGACTGATATTTGATAAAATATATACTGGTTGGTGGTTTGGAACATGAATTTCATTTTTCCATACAGTGGGAATTTCATCATCCCACCTGACGAACTCATATTTTTCAGAGGGGTTGAAACCACCAACCAGTATACCTTGGTATACTTGGTATCCATATTATTCTTTACAGTGTTTGTTACATTGTTGGTATCATCCATATACCGACTTACTTGATCTCACATTTAGACTGTGCTCGTCCGACCGAGCTGCTTTTGTGCTCAGAAAAACCACATGAGGAGATCAAAATTAAAGCGACTTGAAAGCTGAAAAGGATCCAACAGTTGTCACCAGAGTCAAATATGATCAAATATTTATACAAACACGCCAATGCTCTCTCTGGTTTCTATCTGGACTTGGGGTGAGTTGATTCAACCCTAAAATTCTGTATGAAGCCACCACCGCACCACAACAACACGAAGAACAACAAACATTATTCCAAGCTTCCGAAGCCGGGCGATTTCACAGGTCCCCCGGCACCCACACAAAAGAAGGGGGAATTGGATACGCGATTTTGCCCTGCAATGTGAAGATGGGGAGATTCTGAAGCATGTTGGTTTTGTTGACCATGAACACATTTGCCAAAAGTTCAGGCTGTTCTTCTGAAATTGTGTGTATATAGTTGTTTCGTTCTCTGAGTTGAGACTTCAATGATCAGCTCACCCAAGGGATAGGAACTTGAAGGAGACTACAAGTTGGAATGACAAGTTGAATTACTATGAATTACTAGTGTCGCAGTCTGATGCAGAAACGGAATGTTGGTTTTTGTCGGAAATCGTTGGACCCACAGTAGAGATAGGCATTCTGAGTTTTATTTGAAACTCGAATGCTAGATCTCTCAAGATTTTTTTTGAAAGATTCCCCTAGTTAGATCTGTCCTATTTCACAATCTCTGTTCTCCAAAATTCTAAGAGATGTCAGGGATGTTTGTATGTTGTACAGGTCTGTACGAGTTGAATTCAGCGCCTTGTGGCCTTAGTTTGCTTTCGATATCTACAATCTACAAGTTAACTTTTGCAGAACCGCATGAGCACAGATGTTAACACGCGGTTTTCACAAGCTTATGCGCATGACATTGAACAGGAAATCGCAGGCATGGCTTTTGGGGTCTATGACTGGTCGCTGGGTTTCCTCCGCGACGTTCCGATAGTACTGGAGAAAACATAGAATCGAAACTTGATTAAAATGATTCCAAGACATATGTTCACATAGAATAATCATATATATTATATAATAGGTTGGGTTTGCCATTTGAGTCTCAGACGTTGAAAGGGATGAAACCAGAGCAACAGCAGGAGGTCCTTTTCAGCGATGCCAGATTTCTTGGGGGAGTGGTTTCATGGTGGATTCGCCATCCCAGTTTCAACCTGTTTCGACACTTGTCTTTGTTTCAGGTTGATACCCTGTCATCCAGAACATACATCAAATACAGAAATATGATATGCATAACTCTTTATATAATACACCATTCTACATCATTATAAATCCACTTACTCGAACGGTAATATAACTTGCTGTTGCAGGTTATAGCGACCTAAAAACCTCTGTTAGTATGATGACCTCCCATTTTCCCTACAACTTCCGCTACCCCATGCAATGCGCGCAGCACAGGTTCGATGAAGGGCCAGGTGCTCTATGAGAAACGGCAAACCAAAGATGGCCACGTGGCGATTCTCACCATGGACAACAAGCGGCTCGGATAGCAGTGCCGTAGATCCAGGGCTCCAGCTCCAAATGTATGGTTTTGTTTGATGTCGAGGATCATCTGGGATTCAAGCAACTAAAAATGTAGCTTAAACCAACCACAATGGGATATAATTAGATTAACAATGGTTGATCATTTTGGGACACCCACCAAATTTCATACAGTGTATTGTAATCTTCGCAGCGGTCGCAGCTAGATGGATAGATAGATAGATAAATAGATGTATAGATGGATAGATAGGTAGATAAATAGATGTATAGATGTATAGATGGATAGATAGGTAGATAGATAGATAGATAGATGTATAGATGGATAGATAGATAGATAGATAGATACATAGATAGATAGATAGATAGATACATAGATAGATAGATAGATAGATCATATCCAAGTGCGTGTATAAAAGTGCGGTTTTAACCCAATGACATCCAAATTGTTTGACATTTTTTTCTCAATTACATGGGTCCAAATCGACTATTTCCACTCGGTACTAGCTTCGCGGGATCTTGCATAGTGAATATCTGATTACATCACAGCAACTATATCCCAAGTCTTCTTATATTTATATAACCCATAGGATCCATGTATGGTATATATATATGCTAACATAAATGGGGTACATTGATGGGATCCATGTTACCATTAATATAGCAGCACCATGGATCCGTCATGGGTAATGTATGCAACATGAAATGCATTTTCCTCCACTCCCAGGCCCGTGAATGCCTTGTCCGAGGGTGTGCGCGTGGGTTTGGACAAGTGCGTCAAGGCGGCTGACTGGCACCGTTGCTGCGTGGAGGTTGAAGCTTCGGGGTACTAAAGAAAATCCTAAGTGGCTAATAACCTTAGTAATTCTATGTCAGCTATATATGAAAATATATCACTATTACATTTTTTTCACTGTGGGTCCAACCATTTTGCAGGGTTTTGGAATATCAAACCTATGGGGATACGATTGAGAAATATCATTGATATGGGCTTGAAAAAAGTGGGTATACATGACCATGAAATATGATGGCTCTGCCCTTGCATTTGTGTATTTAATTGGAAAGAATGTGATCTTTGGGGTTTCTTTGAACAAATCTTGGGTCTACCCCTGGAAGTGCAGTTTAAATGTGAAAAAGCCGGTTCAAATTCTTTGGGTTTTTCCCATTTGCAGACAAACCCATGTTATGGAGATTCAAACGCCAAAATACACATAGTTCACCTGGAAATTGAGTTTGCTGAATATAGGGCTCCAAGCAGCCATCAGGAATCACATAATTCACCGGAGAAGTGTTGGTGCCTGGCCCCACGCGGGAAATGGGATAGACGATCCCATTGGGTGGTTTTCATTTTGAGAGGCCGGATGAAGCATACTATGCTACGGCTACACCTGTTCAACCTCCATTTTCTACTCAAAACCTTGAAACATCACAATGTTGGTTGTTTTATATATACTGATATCCCCATTGTTTGTTGCTTAATTCAAGCACCATGTTGTGATTTGATTTGATGTGATTTTCCATTGCGTTCCTTACCTTTAATCTGCATGTTTCCTCATTATTAAAACAGATGGTTCGTACAGGAAGAGGCCCCCCTATTCACAAGTTTGTTTAAGACCCAATCCAACTAGTTCGATATAACTTAAATAATAGTGAATCCAATTCTTATCCTAATTATAAAATGTTAATCACATGGGCTAAGAACATAAAATTCATTCTCTTAACAGGTTCAATGATAGCCCTAACCTTCCAGTTACCTCTGATAGGTAGCCACCTCCAAAATCATGAGGTAAAATCACCCTTGTTACCTATCTGACAGTTCACTGAAAGCTTCGGATAGTTCAAAAGATGCAAACACATCTTAAACTTGTTGCTTCTGAGTAGGGAATGGGGCAATGATCCATCATTTTTTGTTTCATCCCATTTCCCCCATTCTGCACAAGTAAGTTGTACAAACCCCAAATCATAGGAAAAGTGGGACACCTGGAAATCACCATATGACTGGGGGAAACCATCCATTACTGTAACCAACTATGACTTGGGCCATTGGGGTGCCGTTTGGATCGTTTGGGTACCAGGCTTTTGACTCATAACCATATGTTGAGTTTTATTGTTCACCATTTGTAAATCACCGGTAACCACTCTTAACCATTAACATCGGTTAACCATAGATTATATGATCATCTACTAACCATTACCAACCAGTACCATATGTGTAAATTCACAAGCAGAAACACTTGACAAAACCTCCAACTAACTGGTTAGTTGGATGTGTATGATAAACTCACTAACTGCAATCATCCAACGATACCCAACTATTAACATCTATTAATCATTAATCATAGATCAACATAGATTAACTCTTAACCATTAGCAAGCACCAACATCTCTCTAACCAGCCAAGTGGTTATAGTAGGATAATAGTTAACCAACATCATGCTATTGACTATGAACCATATATTAACCATATTAACCATATATTAACCATATATTAATTAACCATATATTAACCATATATTAACATATATTAACCATATATCAACCATATATTAACCATATATTAACCATATAATATTATCCATATATTACCCTCTGGTAAACTGTTACATAACTGTGGAAAGATCCACCATTTTCAATGGGTCAATCCACGAACTAAATCACCATTTTCAGTAGCTTTTTGTTAGAAATTACCAGAGGGTAACCATATATTCACCATATATTCACCATATATCATGCTATTTACTATTAACCATATATTAACAATATATTTTATATTAATCATATAATATTATCCATATATTAGCCATATATTCACCAGTAACATCCAACTATAACCAGTAGATCTCGCCAGCAGGATTTGGTGGCGGATCCCGAGATCACAGCGGCGGTTTTGACAGGGGCCAGTGGCGTCTTCTGCGGAGGCCCACCGGACAGGGACAGCTCGAATCCTACGGGCGGAACCCGACGGGTGATGTGTGGTTTGAATGGGTTTCTAGATAGCTGTTTTTAAAAATGGGTCATTTTCCATGGCTATGTTAAATAACCAGAGGGTAGTTGGTTTGGGTTTTTGATGGGTTTAGAATTCCATAGGATGTGGAGTAGGTATGGATTGCGATATGGATTTATGTATATATATATATACATATATATATATATTGTAGTAGTTGTTTTTGGATCAATATATTGGGCTGAAGATGATTTGTTTAAGTCCCGGCAGCTGTGACAAAGGAATTACTCGAGCTCAGATCGAAGCGCACAAAGGGGAATTCGGAATTCGAGGTTCAATTTCTGATTGGTGGTTTGGAACATTTGGATTATTTTTCCATATCTTGGAAATTTCATCATCCCAACTGACTTTCATATTTTTCAGAGGCGTAGGTCAACCACCAACCAGATATTATAGTTATATCATGTTATATCCACCATATACCATAGAATTCAGCCATATTGATCCACCATAAACCATAGAATATCCACTCATATTCCGTTGCTCTAGTCCTACTTGTTGCTGCCGTGCCCAAAGTCTACGAAGCTGCCAAAAGAAGTACAGCTTTCTGCCCTTGTTCCCAAGAAATGAAGACATGTGACTGAAGAGAGTCTAGACCCGTTCAGCAGCATGGCAACTTATTCGACACTATTAGTGAAGAACGACTTGAAGAGCAGAAGGGTGAACATGACCGATGTTTTGCTCATTTTTTTAAATTGATATTGTTTGATGTAGTGTGAAAACATGTTCATTTCTATAAGTAAGTTTCTTTGTGCTTGACATTTTTTTCCAAAAAGGGGTCCACAAGTGAATCCTGATGATTAATTTCCAAAGTCGAGTGACATCTGCTTATACGGGCAGCGCCCGTGAACTTTGCCAAGCTCAGGATGTTCAGTGTATGCCCAAAACCAGAACTGATAAGTCTTTGGAGCCCCTATGGGCTCACCAATTTGGTTTCATCAATGTCCAATGAGGATGATTGGGATATTCTGGGACCCATTCTCCCAGGGGTTCTGAAAATTCGTTCATGTTTTGGTGTGTTAGTTTATTGTTGTTTCATGGACAGTTGAAGTACATATTTCTTAGGGAGACCAGACAGGGCTCGAAGTACAGGGGGTTTGGCTAAGATAATTGAGATACAGGTCCTTACCATGAGGTGGACGTTCTACCACGTTTCTCTTTGCTAAATCATGGAAGGTAAACATCTTGCATTTTGGTTGCATGTTGCAACCTTTCCATTTTGTCCTCAGGGGATTCCCATTTTGTGTTCATTGCATCGCGAGGTGCAGACATTAGCGAGTTTGCCACCGGCTTGAATGGACCCAGTGTACTTCAGCTGCGAAAGTTTCGCGACGTCTATGTAAACGATAGCTTAGGTTGAATTGGGTAACCGGGTAACTACTGTATCCAAAAATAGAGTACACAACAATTCAGGTCAGTGAATTCTTAGGATTTACCATGATTTATCCAGAATGATGCTGTTGTTTGGCGCTATGACCAACAACATCCAACAAGCAATGGGCACCAGCGAGAACGGCGAGATTTCGCATGCTGCTTGCAAGAAGTCTATCTCACTGGTTCACTTATCGGGCATTTGACCCCCATCTCACACTGATACAGGTGATGTCCATTCATGTCCCACATGGTTGTCGATGATATTTTTATGGTCCCTATATTGGATAGACCATATCTTTCTTGATGAAGCATGCCCACAATTGTTGATTTGCATCCACTATTCGCCTCACCATCTTGTTGGTGGTGGAACATGAATTTTATTTTCCATTTCATATATGGATGGGATAATCATTGATAACCCTTCCCCTTGACTTTCATATTTTTTCAGAGGCGTAGGTCAACCACCAACCGGATATTATAGTTATATCATGTTATATCCACCGTAAACCATAGAATTCAGCCATATTGATCCACCATAAACCATAGAATATCCACTCATATTCCGTTGGTCTAGTCCTACTTGTTGCTGCCGTATCCCCCAGTGTTTTCAGCTCCTTCCAAGGACAATTGACCCTTCCGATTTCTATCCGCCTATGTGCTAAGTGGGACATGAGATTCCCAACAGCTATCTGGACCTAATGTCCATGCATTACAAGGTGTGAATTGATATCAATCTATGTTTTGGGTGCACTTTAGGGATCTATATAATCTAAATCAGAGATAGTGTAGCAGCAGTGTAGCATAATATAGCGCAATGCGATATTGTGAAATCCTTTGCAGATGCGGCACGTGCCTCAAATTTACCTGAAATGGTCTGTAACTCTGTCGGATTCTCCTGCATAATTGATCCACATTAAGAGCAAATCTAGAAAATTACTTGAGATTCCTTCATGAGCGATGAGATTCGATTCAAGTTCCAGGAAGAACATGTTCCAAAGGAAAGAGCACTTTTAGTTTAATGCTATTAATGTTCCAACTTCAAACAACCAATCCCTGAAGATGGTGAACATCTATGAACATCTTATATCATCTTACAGACCCCAAAAAAATCCGTGTGAAAACATGTGAAGTTGCCATAGTTTCCTGTAGATGTTGCCTTAAAATCCATCCAGAATCAACGTGCAAAACGCGCTGCCGCGCCATCCACCCGCGCTGCCGCAGCCCAGTTGCCTCAAGTCATCTCCGTCATGGAGAATTCCTCCAAGCCCATCGTGGCAGCAGTGGATGGCCTTGCTCTGGGAGGTGGACAAAAACCTGCTGGAAAAGCGGAGAACAGAAAGCTATTTTGGGATAAAACTTAGGGGAAACAAATATATAAATATGTATAATCTAATTTAATATATATTATATATATATATTATTATATTATATAAATTACTATTATATATATTATATATATTTTTATATTATATATATATATATATTATACATACGGAGATATGAGGGGGAAAATTTATGAACCAATGGGAACTTATAACTATGAGGATATAACGAAGGGTTTTAGCATTCACAATGGGAACCTAAATCCAGTTATGTCCACTTTGAGAATTACTACCCATTCAGCTAGCAGTTTGAAGCCCGAACAAACGTTCACCAGGCGGCTTTGAAGTGGCCCTGGGTTGCCATTGGAGATTGGCCAGCACACGAGCACAAGTTCCTGGGCGCAAGCGGCGCAAGGTCAGATAAGACAGCGACCAAAGTTGTCACACAGCCAAACTTGGGGTATCAAGAGGGATACCTATCAAAAACTGCCAACTTAGTTATATTAAATACTCCACTTAGTTATATTAAAACTTGATTAATATACCCCCAGTTATAGTTCGCAAAGTCTCGTAAACTAAGAGTTTGCCAACTGGTTCCACCATGGCCCATAGATTTCTAGTGGGATGATTGCCATTTGGGAAAACCCGACGTGGCCCGGAGCCACGACTTGGTTGCGAAGTGGCCTGTTTTTGTTGAAGGAAAGTAGGTCAACTGTAGAATCTATGGTAAACTCCCCATTTTTAGATGGGACATGTTGGAAATGGTTCTATAATTTCTAGATGGCCAATAGATTTACCGAACTGAAAATATGAAGTCCCTATTAGAACTATTAGAATCATTTCACCAACAAAGGATAAATCCCTATCTTCACATTTTGTTCATCATTTCACCGTCCCTGTTAGAATCATCCTATTTGTGAAGAACTCCCGATGTCATTTCTTGCCCCAAAATTGACGAACAAAATCAAATGTCAACATTCATGGAATTTCACTCCGTCACCAAAAGTAGCGTACCACAAAATCCGATGGTTTAGGACCTAATTTGCGCATTCCGATGACAATTTCGGTGTGTGATCATCTATTTTATCCCCAATATAGAAATGACTTGACTTGACCCATGGCCACCTGATTGCCAGAAGGCTGGACTTCCAGAGGCTGGGAGCAACCCCTGTTGCCTTTAAAAAATGATGGATCTATGGTCTATTACACTAGAGACCTGGATCAGTTGGTTCACAACATTTAACCCAGTTGGTTTATCACTAGCAAACCATATTTTAACCAACTTGGTTGTTTAGATCTAAAATTCTATCTATCAAAATCCATTCCATAGATCAGTTGGTTTATCACCAGCACTACTAACGCTTGTGGTAGATACAATATCTATAGTTGGGTGTAGAAACAAACTTGTAACTGGTGAATGGTCAGAATCTAACCATAGTGCAGACCACAAGTTATGGTGGTAACCCCAGTTCCTAACCATCTGGTAAGCGTTTACGCAGAGCGAACTGGAAAGATCCACCATGCTATTAATGGGTAAATCCATGCACTTTCTATGGCAATTTTCAATAGCTATGTAACAAATTACCAGAGGGTGAATCCCATTAACTACCATTAATCACCATTAATCACCATTAAGTATCACTATGTAACAGTCATAACCAGGCCGGGTAAGTTTACGATTTCGGGTAACCCTTTGGAGACTGGGAGGATCCTCCAAGTTCAGAAGTCCGACGACTGAGAATTGGTCAACATGTTTTGATCACCCCAAAATGGAAGCTTATTAATTGATACAGATTCCCAAAACACTTGTTTGATGATTTGCTTACATAACATATATATATACCCATAGGATCCATGTATGCTATATATGGTAACATGGATCCCATCATTATACCCCATTGATGTTAGCATATATACCAGCACCATGGATGCTATGGGATACAGATTCCCAAAACAGATGGGTCCACACATTTGTCGGTAATTCCACCATGTGCAGGTTTCCATGTGTTGTTCTTTCTGTTTGGCGGCTGTCAGAAGCGATAAAGAGAAGTCACGAAAGGACGCTATAGCATGACCTGTGTGTGGCACGAGTTCTCGAGCAATGACGATCTTGCAGAGAAAACAGATGTTCTACCCTCTGGTTATTTAACATAGCCATGGTATAGATGGCCCATAGAAATAGATGGTTTACCTATTAATAGCATGGTGATTTTCCATGGCGAAGTGTTAGTTTACCAGGCCGGGTACATAAATTGTCGTCATTTCTGGCCCGTTTAACAGCCGGCATGTTCTCCACTGGTGAGTCGAGGCTTTCTTCGGATTCCTTCTTTGGTAATTTCTTTGTTGTGCAGAGCGTATTGTGTCTCTGTGTTGAGAATATATCATGGGAATCCTGAAAAACTGTATCATAATGATGTGTCATGGGTATATATATATATATAAAATGAATCTCTCTGAAAACTGATTGATTATGCCCATCCCCTGTAAATTTTACGGGTTATTCTCTGATAATCAAACATAGCACTTGAAAATTCCCTATTCATAGATGATATTTCCAGCTAGAAACCTCCATTTAGTTCGAGGATTTCCCAGCTAGCCATGTTTGATGACCGCAAGTTGGTTGGTAAACCCCCGTAAGATCCATGAATCCATGATTAGTCCATTATTAGTTCATTAATAAAATAACCATTAAGACGAACCATTAACAACCACTAACACCCATTAATAACCAAAGGTTAATTCATCTATAGCGACGGACTCAAGGTTAAACCCGGTTTTGGAAAAGTTGGCAACAATCCAACCTTACGAGTTAGAATGAGAAAATTGGAAGTTAGAATGACTTCGCCACCCACGAGATAGAATCACTGGACGTTGTACTCAGAACCTGTTCTGGATCTGCTTAAACACTGGTTGGTGGTTCGGAACGTGAATTTTATTTTCCCGTTCAGTTGGGAATTTCATCATCCCAAATTCATCCCAACTGACGAACTCCATCATTTTTCCCCACCTGCCAGGTGAGGGTTGTTAGATTTTATGTCAGTTGCCTCCTCCTGCCTCGTCCTCCTCCTCCTCCTCCTCTCCTCCTCGTCCTCCTCGTCCTCCTTGTCATCCTTGTC